>SCPP01000026.1_pt1 | contig 283821 bp, 335 predicted proteins | sample 6106811 | NCBI WGS metagenome assembly SCPP01 (sample SAMN10720449, study PRJNA508395) | human gut metagenome | isolation source: Participant 2 stool, 15 month | host: Homo sapiens | collected 2018 | reverse complement strand
CCCGTATCTTCCTTATGTTCACGCCCTTCTTCATGTGCAACTATATCGTGTCGGCCTTTGTGCGCAACGACGGCGACCCTCCCTTGCCATGGTGGCTACCCTGAGCAGCAGCCTGTTCAATGTGGTGTTCGACTATATTTTCATGTTTCCCATGGGTCTGGGGCTGGCCGGTGCGGCGCTGGCCACCGCCGTGTCTCCCATCATCAGCATTTCCATCTGCAGCACTTCTTTAAAAGAACAGCGTGCAGTTCGTGCGCCAGCGCCCTCGGCAGGGCTGCTGGGCCAGAGCTGCCAGCTTGGCTTCCGGCTTTGTGGGTGAGATGTCCTCCGGCGTTACCACCACCGTATGCAACTTCCTGCTGCTGGGTCTGGCGGGCAATGTGGCGGTGGCGGCCTATGGCGTGGTGGCGAACTTTGCGCTGGTGGCAACGGCCATCTTCAACGGCGTAGCACAGGGTGCACAGCCGCTGGTGAGCGAGTGCTACGGAAAAAGCGACAAGGCCGGTGCCAGAAAGCTGCTCATCCTGGGCAGCTGCACCGCACTGGTGCTGGCAGCGGTGCTGTACGGCATCATCTTTGGTGCTACCGATGCGCTGGTGGGCGTGTTCAACAGCGAGAACTCCACCCAGATGGCGCAGTTTGCCCACATGGGCATGCGGCTGTACTTTGTGGGCTACTTCTTTGCCGGGTTCAACATCGTGGCGGCGGGCTACCTGAGCGCGACCAACCGCCCGGTGGAAGCCTCCGTCACCTCCATCTGCCGCGGCATGGCGGCCATCGTGGTCTGCTCGCTGGTGCTGAGCCGCCTGTTTGGCATGAATGGTGTGTGGGCAGCGTTCCCGGCATCGGAACTGCTCACCGCAGTGCTGACCCTGTTTTTGCTGCTGCGCGGTAAAAAGCAGACCGCATAGCCTTTAAATATAAAGCTCTGTTCGCGCAGAGATTCCTCGGGCGAAAGCCCACTCTGCGCGGCGTGACCGGCCATTGCCCGCCACTGTGCGGGGGATTGGCCGGTTTCTTTTTTGAACACCCGGCACAGGTAGTTGGCACCGGAAAAGCCGCACAGGCTGGCTACCACGTCCAGTGTGTACTCCCGGTGGAGCAGCAGCCGCTGGGCTGCTTCAACGCGCACCGTGGTGAGGTATTTGCCCGGCGGCACGCCAATGGCTGCGGTAAAGGTGCGCACCAGATGGCTCTTGGACACGCCCAGCCGTTCGCTCAGCTCCTCCACGCCGTAAAGGCCCGCGTAGTTTGCGCGGATGTCCTCAATGGCGGCCTGCACCAGCGGCGGCAGGGCGGACGCGGCACTGTCGGCGTCAGAAAGCTCACACAGCAGTGCGTAGGCCAACTGGCTGCGGGCACGGCTGTGGGCGGTCTTTTCCTCAGCAAGGCGGTCCATCAGTTCGGCAGCGGCCGGGCAGGAACCGCCCTTGGCAAGGAAGGGCAGTTCGTGCAGCCCGGCCAGAAACTGGGAAGCCGCCTGCCCGGTAAGCTGGACGCAGAGCAGATGGCAGATGCTTTCCGGCACAAGGGCCAGCGGGGCACGGCTCAGGATCAGGTGCCCGGCAGGCACGGACTGCGGCGGCAAAATGAGCGCTGCACCCAGCGGCAGCGGCCCGGCAGCAGGTACGGATGCAGAGCACTGGCCGCTGGACACAAGGCACACCCACAGTCCTTCGCCGGAGAGGGTGAGGGGGGCAGACAGCTGCAGATCCTGCACGGAAGCGGGAAAAGCGATGGTGTTCCAGTCAAAAGCAATATCTGACACCTCTAATCAATAAAATGCTATTTTATATCACAAAATTATCTGTTATTATAGTACCAACGAATGAACACGCCGTCAAGAGCGTGAGAACCTTAAAATTATGGAGGCAAACGACTATGGCTTCGATCAGCTGCCAGCACATCTATAAGATCTATCCGGGTGCTACCGCTCCCGCTGTTACCGACTTCAACCTGGAGATCCAGGATAAGGAGTTCATCATCTTTGTCGGCCCCTCTGGCTGCGGCAAGTCCACCACCCTGCGCATGATCGCCGATCTGGAGGAGATCTCCAAGGGCGAAATGTACATCGGTGGCCGTCTGATCAACGACGTTCCCCGAAGGATCGTGATATCGCCATGGTGTTCCAGAGCTACGCTCTGTACCCCATGACCGTTTACAAGAACATCGCTTTCGGCCTGGAGCTGCGCAAGACCCCGAAGGACGAGATCGACAAGCGCGTGCACGAGGCTGCTAAGATCCTGGAGATCGAGCACCTGCTGGACCGCAAGCCCAACTCTGTCCGGTGGTCAGCGTCAGCGTGTTGCTCTGGGCCGTGCAATGGTTCGTAACCCGGCAGTCTTCCTGCTGGACGAGCCTCTGTCCAACCTGGATGCTAAGCTGCGTACCAGCATGCGCACCGAGATCATCAAGCTGCACAAGAAGCTGGCTACCACCTTCATCTACGTTACCCACGACCAGACCGAGGCTATGACCATGGGCGACCGTATCGTTGTTATGAAGGACGGCATCATCCAGCAGGTGGATACCCCCCAGAACCTGTACGATAGGCCTTGCAACATGTTCGTTGCTGGCTTCATCGGCGACCCCAGATGAACTTCCTGGACGGCACCCTGATCAAGAAGGGGCTGTACGGTGTTGATCTGGGCGGCGACGTGATCCCCTAAGGAGACCGCAGACGGCAAGCTGGATGCTTACGTCGGCAAGAAGATCAAGATGGGCGTCCGTCCCGAGGACATCGACGACGAGCCGAGTTTATGGCAAAGCACGCTGACTGCCAGCTGGATACTCAGGTGGACGTCTCCGAAATGATGGGCGCTGAGATCTACCTGTATCTGGAGTACAAGGGCAACAAGATGACCGCTCGTGTGGCTCCCACCTCCAAGGCACGCAACGGAGACACCGTCCGCGTTGCATTCGATCCCCACAAGGTCCACCTGTTCGACATCGAGACCGAGCTGACCATCCTGAACTAATATTTAGCGACGATCATTTTGATCCTCCTATCATAAGAAAAACCGCCGAAGGAAGCCTTCGGCGGTTTTCGTTTGTGTGTTCAGCTTTGCGCTTCAATGGACCCGTGCTCTTTTCATTTGCTGGCAGTGCTGGGCGCGGGCTGGCGCACCAGCTCGATAAAGGCTTTCATCTGAGGGTCAGCCATTTGTCACGGTGATAAAACAGCTGACGATGCATCTCCACGGTGCAGTCCGGCACATTCAGCCGGGCAAGACGACCTGCGGCCAGCGCCGGACGCACGATGTACTCCGGCAGGAAGGAAAGACCCATGCCCTGCTCCACCATCTGGCACAGCAGCGCAGCGCTGCCCAGCTCCAGATAAGGGTGGATGGCAAGGCCGCGGGCGGCAAGGCACTGATCAAAGCGTCGCGGTAGCTCATGCCGCGCTCAGTGAGCAGAAATTCCTGCCGGGGCAGCTCTTCCAGCGTAACGGTTTCCTGCCCGGCAAGCGGGTGAGCGGACGGTGCAATAAAACACACCGGCTCCGGCATCCGCCGCAAGCACCAGATTGGGCTGCAGCAGGGCTGGTCCAGCGTATAGGCTAGATCGATCTGATTTGTGCCCAGCATCTGCAGCATTCCGTCGGCAGTGGCGGTGCGCAACACCAGCTCCACCTGCGGGCACAGGGCGTGGTAGCGTTTGAGCAGACCGGGCAGGAAGGTGGAGCACACCGAATACGCCAGAGCGATGCGCAGACTGCCGCTGATCTGCCGGGCGGGCTGCAGGCGACCTGCGCCTGCTGGGCCGTGGCCAGCAGGGTGCGTGCATAGCCAAAAGGTCTGGCCCGCATCGGTGAGCCGCACGGTCTTGCCCACGCGGTCGAACAGCGGTGCGCCCAGCTCTGCTTCCAGCTGTGCAATCTGGGAGGACACCGCCGACTGGGAATAGCCCAGCTGCCGCGCAGTGCGGGAAAAGCTGTGCAGCTCGGCGCTGTGCAAAAAGGTATTGATGTTCCGCAGTTCCATAAACGCTTCCTCTCAGCGGCGGGCGATGCCGGTCACGGTGAGCATCTCGCCATCCACGGTAAAATGCACCTCTACCGGGCCGAACTCCATGCCGTACACCCGCTGCGGGTCGTGCTGGTAGGAGGGGCGCGGGTCACCTGCCAGTACGCCGGTCAGGGCGGCGCGGTCGGCCTGCGGCACCTGTGCCAGCAGTTCGGGCGGGAACTGTACCTGCAGACGGTGGAACTGGGTCTGGCCGGTAAAGCCCTCGGCGGCATCCGGGTGGCAGTCGGCATAGGGGATGTAAGGCTTGATGTCGTAGATGGGGTGCCATCCATCAGGTCGGCACCGCGCACGATGAGCACCGGGCCAATGTCCGGCCGGTGCTCGATGCCTTCCAGACGCACGCTGGAAAGGCCCAAAGGATTGGGGCGGAACGGCGACCGGGTGGCGAACACGCCCATGCGGGTGTTGCCGCCCAGACGCGGCGGGCGTACAGTGGGGGACCAGCTGTCCCGCACCGCGCCGGAGAACTGCCACACCAGCCAGATGTGACTAAAATCTTCCAGACCGCGCACGGCATCGGCATTGCGGTATTCGGGCGTAAAGATCACCTCGCCGCGCAGCTCGTCCACAAGGCCGCTCTGGCGCGGGATGCCGAACTTGGTGGGAAAGGCAGTATGGATATGGGCAATGACCTTCAGGGTCATCTCTTCAGGTGCAGTGGGCATGGCGAACTCCTTTTAATAGATCTTTTTCAGGGGGCATTCCGGCGGGATGCTGTACCGTGCCCGGAATGCGTCCAGTTCCTGAGGCGTGCGAATGAGCTGAACGTCCTCAAAATGGCCATCCGGGGAGATGAAACCGGCCACCTGCTCCCCGGTGCAGATGCTGCACCGCAGTGCAGGCTGCTGGGTGGCGGGGTCGTAAGAACGGGCAGGCTTTTTGCGGGAGAAAAACATGAGAAGCCTCCTCCTTTTATGAAACGTGCCTGAAAGACTGCAGGCGGCTCACAGCCCCCGGCACAGGCCGACAGCGCGGCCCTCAATGTGCAGCTCTTCCAGCTGCAGGCCGGTAAAGATCATGGGTGGGCAGACGGCGGCATTGTCCGCAAGCAGCATCACAGCATCACCCTGCCGGTGGAAGTGCTTGAGGGTGGCCTCGCCGCCAATGCGCACTGCGGCGATCTCGCCCTGCTCCACCTCCGGCTGGCAGCGAATGCATACGATGTCGCCGTCGCAGATGGTGGGGGACATGCTGTCACCGTGGCAGGTCAGGGCAAAGTCGGCGCGCCACGCGGCGGGAACGCCGATATAGCGTTCAATGTTCTGCTCTGCCGTGATAGGAGTGCCGCAGGCAATGGAACCGATCAGCGGGACCTGCGTCATGGCAGGCAGCGGCTCAAAGCCCGGCGGCGGACAGGGTGTGTCCAGCCCCAGCAGATAGGCAGGGTGGTCTCCAGCGCGGTCGCCAGCTCTTCCACCTTGGACTGCGGCAGGTCGTTGATGCCTTTTTCCAGCTTGGTAATGGAGGATTTGGACCGATAGCCCATGCGCTGGGCAAGCTCTTCCTGCGAAAGGCCCAGTTCTTTGCGGCGCAGATGCAGACGGGTAGAAAGCTCAGACATGCGAAACCTCTCTGAAAACGTATGGTTGTTCTGTAAAAGAATGCTGTTACCAGAAGTATACCAAAAATTGCATTAAAATCAACTTTTTCTGCGAATTTGCAAAATGGGTTGACACTGAATCAATGCAGGAATATACTACAACTAAAGATTGTGAAACGACATTGCCGATACGAAAAAGGAGAGAGGAATATGGCAAATACTGAAATGATCCGGGATTATATCCGCGCCAGTGGGTACAAGATGCAGTATGTGGCACGAGCCTTGAAGATCAGCCCCAATGCGCTGAACCTGAAACTGCAGGGGCGCACACAGTTCAAGCTGAGCGAAGCAGAACGGCTGAGCGCGGTGCTTGGTCTGAGCATGTACGAGCGGGATCTCTGCTTTTGAAGAGCAGAACCGCCGCGAAGTGCTGGCACGCCGCGCGGATGAAAAGAGGAGGGCAGAACATGACAAGCGAGCAGAGAAATCAGACGCGGCTGGCACTGTACCGGTATGGGATGCGGCAGCGTGCACGAAGCCCGGTGGAGCGCAGCTGGTGCGCCGCCATTGAGGAGGGCCTTGCCTATTACCGGCAAAACGACCCGCTGCGTGCGGATCTGTTCGAGCTGCGCTATGTACAGCACCGCACGGAGGACGATGTGATCGATCAGCTGCACATCGGCCGTACTACTTACCAGAAAGCCCATCAGGACCTGCTGAGCACCATTGCCGTGTACGCGGCAGAGCGCGGGTGTCTTACCGCGAGACGGAAAGCTGAAAGCAGAATGCCCCGGACGCTGCCAGCAGGCAATGTCCGGGGCATTTTGAACTCAGGCTTTTGTTCGGGTCCTGTTTTCGCAGTGGCTGTGGCAGGATGCACAGTTGCCGCCGCAGCCCTCGCCCTTCCAGCCGCCCTGCTTGGAGATCCACACAACGGCCAGTGCAAACAGAACGATCAGAACGATCAGCGTAATGATTCCACGAAGTGTCAGCATTTTGTACCTCTTTTCCCGGTGGGAAAGTTTCTGTGTTCAGTATACACGATTTGGCATCAAAGGGCAACCGGAAAGCGGATACAAAAAGTGTGATTTTTTTAAAATTAGGGCTTGCATTTTGGCAAAGGCCGTGCTATAATAATCACGTTCCAGTTCGGAACGCACAAAACAAAATATGGAGGATTAGCTCAGCTGGTTAGAGCACCTGCATCACACGCAGGGGGTCTGGGGTTCGAGTCCCTAATTCTCCACCATACAGTTCGTACTCGAACCCGATTCTTTGTGAAAAAGGGTTCGGGTGCGTTTTTTGTTTATCAGAAGTTTGCGTTTGCGACAGCAACAAACACCCCAGTGGGGTGTTTGAGCAACAGAATAGGCTACCAGGAAATCCCAAGTCGTATGACGTGGAATTTTTTGTTTCGATCAAGGACTCGAATGGCATCTACGTAAAAAATCCATAGCAAATGAGCCGGAAGCCTTCTGTAGATCAGAGGCTTCCGGCTCACTGCATATTCATGATAAAAGCAAAATTCCTGCCACCAGTACCATGTTGCAGGCAAAAAAACAGCGCGGGCAGTGCATCCACAAGGGCCGGCGAAAGAGTGAAATCGTCCGGGACAGGATCGTTTTGATTCATGTGATCGACCTTTGCATTTCTCCACGCAGCGCCGGAGAGACCTTTCTTGCTGAATTTCTGAAAAAAGAGCAGCGCTTTTGCGCAAGATCGTCAATGCATTCTGCAGCAGGTCACGGGTCAATATCCAGCTCACGCAGAAGCAGCCGGAGGGCGGGCGAGATGTTCTCGCGGTTCCACACGGCCCAAGCGGGAACGGTATCGTTTTCCAGCGGGATAAAGGTGAGGTTTTTGTTGGCGGGCAGCTGAGCCAGAACCGGCTCGGCAAGGATGGTATAGCCGCCGTAGAAAGCCAGCTGCAGCATCAACTTCTCCATGGAATACGCAAATTTGATGTTCTGCGGGTCGCTGCCGTGGCGGGTGAGGACTTGCGCAAACTGGTTCCACAACTCCCGGTCCATGGCGGGTACATAATATTGTTCGCTGGCAAGCTGGCTGCGGTGCAGGGACGCATAGCTGGACAGGTGGCTCTGGCGATTGAGCACTACGTACTGGCGCAGCTGGCCTACTTGAGCACGCAGCAGGGAGGGGGTATCCTCCAGCGGGACCAGCTCCAGCTGCAGGGCAAAGTCCAGCTTTTTCTGCTGCAGGCGTTTTTTCAGGGTGGGAAAATCCACCAGATGAAAGTGCAGCGGAATGGCAGGGTGCTGCTCCTTGAACAGCAACAGCTTTTCCAGAATGGGCAGATTTTCCATGCCGCTCATCATGCCGATCTCAAGCGGGGTGCTGCACTCGGCAGCAGCGGCGCGGGTGCGGCGGGCGGCATCTTCCGCAAGATCGGTGATGCGCACCGCATACTCGTAGAATACCTGCCCGGCACTGGTAAGCGCCACCGAGTGCCGTGTGCGCTGGAACAGCTCGGTTTCAAGTTCTTCTTCTAGCAGCTTGATCTGCTGGCTGACCGCTGTTTGGGAAACATAGTGCTGCTGTGCCGCTTTGGAAAAGCTCAAATTCTGTGCCACCGCAATAAAATAGCGCATCTGCTGCAGGGTCATGACCGGCTCCTTTTTCTCTTAAAAAATGCTTATAACTTTTACTTCTAATTGTAAGAAGAAAGCAATATTTTTCAAGTGTGAGATATTGTGATAGAATTAACAACCGAAAGGAGCACACAGCTCTGCACATTGAGAAGAAAGAGAAAAACGAAAGGAACCACCAAGATGAAAAAGATCTCGCGCAAAAGCTTTCTGAAGCTGGCTTCTGCTGCTGCCATGAGCGGCATCACCGCCAGCGCACTGGCTGCCTGCAATGCTGCTTCCGGCAGCACGGCTGCATCTTCTGCCGCTGCAAAGTACACCCCGGGCACCTACACTGCCACAGCCAAGGGCATGAGCGATATCACCATGACCGCCACCTTCAGCGAGACAGCCATTACTGACATCCAGCTGGATCTGTCCGGTGAGACCGACTCCATTGGTCAGGCCGCAAAGGATGACCTGATCAAGCAGCTGCTGGAAGCTCAGAACAGCACCATCGACGGCGTGTCCGGTGCAACCATTACCAGCGATGCTGTGAAGCAGTGCATGAACGACTGCATCACACAGGCTATGGGAGGCACTGCAGTGTCTGCCCCGGAAGCTTCTGAGCAGGCTGCCAGCTGGCGCACCGCCCCGGAAGCCATCCCGGACAGTGAGATCACCAAGACCTACGATGTTGACGTTGCCATCATCGGTATGGGCTATGCCGGCCTGAGCTGCTACCGTGAGCTGGCCGAAGAGGGCAAGAACGTTCTGGTGCTGGAAGCCATGCCCCGCGAAAGCTGGTGGACGGTCGGCCACGATATCGGCCACATCAACTCGGACTACCTGCTGAGCCACGGTGTGCCCAAGGTGGACGAAGTGGAGTTTGTGAACAACTGGATGATGCAGACCCACGGCAAGGCAAACACCGCACTGGTGATGAAGTTTGCCAAGAACAGTGGCAGCACTGTGGACTGGTGGCTGGACAAAATCAACCCGGACACGCTGGCTAAGACCCGCATCCAGTTCTGGCCGGACAACGAGTACACCGTGCACCAGCTGAACAACGGCATGCACTACTACACCGGCACGCTGGAATGGTGGGAGAACTACTGGGAGAACCCCGCCAGCGGCGAGAAGAACAACAACACCGCCGGTCAGCTGGAGCTGAAGGACCTGAGCTGGGACAACTACAATTATGTGGAGGAGAATTTCTCTGACAATGCCACCGCTCTGTTTGGCACCAAGGGTGTGCAGCTGGTAATGGACGGTGCAAAGGTCACCGGCGTGATCGCACAGGACAGCGACGGCAATTACCTCAAGATCAACGCCAAGAACGGCGTTGTGCTGGCAGGCGGCGGCTTTGGCGGCAACAAAGGAAATGATGGACGATCTGCTGCCGGACATCAAGCGTCTGTTCACCAAGGATGAGGACTTCTTTGCTCCCTTTGGCCGCGACGGCTCCACCATCCAGATGGGTGTGTGGGCAGGCGGCCGTCTGGAGGGACATCTCCACCATGAACTTCGACTCCATGGCCGTGCCCGACTATCTGCCCGGCCCCCTGTGGGTGGACGAGAATGGCCAGCGCTTCCAGAACGAAGCCTTTGCCGGCCCGGAGATCAACGGCTTCTTCATGGCACGTGCAAAGCGCGGCAATATCACCTCCATCTACGACAGCACCTATGAGACCCAGATCCTGCGCGGCTTCCCCGGCCATCAGGCATTCGAGTACGACATGCCCGCTGTGGTGGAAGCCATGAAGGGCAACTTTGAGGCCGCAAAGGCTGCTGGTGCCGAGGGTGCCAACGGTTGGTACTGCGCCGACACCATCGAGCAGCTGGCTGAGTACATCGGTGTGGAGCCTGCAGCCCTTTCCGCTACTGTGGAGCAGTACAATAAGGTTTGCGCCGAGGGCTACGACAGCGACTTTGCCAAGGACCCGCACTTCCTGAATGCAGTTGCAAAGGCTCCCTTCTACGCCCATGTCACCACCCCGAGTCTGGGCTTTGCACTGGTGACCACCGGCGGCTTTGTGACCACCAATGACCAGCAGGTGCTGAACGAGGATTATCAGCCCATCGAGGGCCTGTACGCTTCCGGCAACACCTGCGGTATGCGCTTCGGTCCCGAGTATATCACCCCGATCCCCGGTGTGAGCATTGGTATGTGCCTGACGCTGGGCCGCGAACTGGGCAAATACCTGGCTGCAAAGTAAGCAGCTGCCTTCGTCAAAGCCTGATCGGCTGCAGGAAAGCCCCATAAGCAATAAAGATCCCGTCCACCCTAAAAGGTGGACGGGATCTTTTTGCGTATCAGTCGGAAAAACGAAAAGCGGCTCAGAGGTCGTTTTTCTCCTGCCCCAGATTGTCGGATTCCAGGACGACACAAACTATGTTGCCATTGGCGGCGTAACGCCGGAGAACATCCCGGAGTTCCGCAAGGCGGGATGCCTTGGCGTGGGCCTTGCCAGCAGCCTGATGCCGAAGGACAAGGCCGCCGCCCGCGACTGGGATGCCTGCGCGGAATACGTGCACATGCTGCTTACAAAAGCCAAAGGCGAATAAACCGCAGAAACAGCAAGACCGCTCACCCGAAAAGATGAGCGGTCTTTTGTTGTGTGATGGGATGGCATCGCCGCCTACTCTTTAGACCATGGCTTCGCGTCATCCTGCCGGAGCAGTCGGTGCCGATGCCGTTCTGCTTTGTCTGCTGCGTGAACCACTTTCACTCCTGAAATGAACTGCATGAAAAATCAGAAGGCCTCATTCTATTGACTTTGCCTTTGCAGGGGAGTATACTCCATGTCACCAAGAATATTACGGCTATGACGAGAAAGAAGTACCCGGAAGGAATGCTGCAGAGAGCTGCCGGTTGGTGCAAGGCAGTGCAGGGCATCCGTGGGAAGATCCTCTCCGAGCTTTCCGGCTGAATGGACGGTGTGCGCCCCAGTAAGCAGGAACGGCAGGCCCCCGTTATCACGGGCCGCGCGTTGTTGGACGTGCACTGAGTGGTCAGCGTTGTGCTGGCAATAAGAGTGGTACCGCAGAGGATATTACACGCCTTTGTCTCTTACAGACCGTAGGGGACAAGGGCGTTTTGTTTTGCGGATGCTTTTGTCCCAAAGCATGTCAGAAGGAAAAGGAGAAACAATTATGAAAACACTGGAAAAAGTAAGCGACTTTGTGGGCAAGTACATGGCCGCCATCGTTATTGTGGTGGCCGCGGGTGCCCTGTTCTTCCCCGGCCCGTTCAGCGTGGTAAAGACGGCGTGGGTCAATAACCTGCTGGGCATCGTGATGTTCGGCATGGGCCTTACCCTGAAGCCGGGGGACTTCAAGGTGGTGTTCAGCCGCCCGAAGGATGTGATCGTGGGCTGCGTTGCACAGTTCACCCTCATGCCGTTTCTGGCATGGGCGCTCACGCAGGTGTTCCACCTGCCCACCGAGCTGGCCATTGGCGTGATCCTGGTTGGCACCTGCCCCGGCGGCACCTCTTCCAACGTGATGACCTACCTTTCCAAGGGCGACGTTGCACTGTCCGTTGGCATGACCGCTGTTTCCACCGTGCTGGCTCCGCTGCTCACCCCGCTGCTCACCCTGCTGTATGCTGGCCAGCGTGTTGACGTGAACCCCATGAGCATGTTCATGTCCATCGTCAAGGTGGTGCTGGTGCCCATCGCACTGGGCTTTGTGGTCAATCACTTCTTCCATAAGTTCACCGAGGAAGCTGTCCGTGTGCTGCCTCTGGTCTCCACTACCGCCATCGTGCTGATCATCTGCGCCGTGGTCTCCGCCAACAGCGCCAAGATCATGACCAGCGGTCTGCTGATCCTTGTGGTGGTCATCCTGCACAATGTGCTGGGCTACCTCACCGGCTTTGGCGTGGGCAAGCTGCTCAAGCTGGACTCCACCAAGTGCCGCGCGATCTCCATCGAGGTGGGCATGCAGAACTCCGGCCTTGCAACCAGTCTGGCACACTTTGCACAGTATCCGCTGGCTACCATCCCCGGCGCTGTGTTCTCCGTGTGGCATAATATTTCCGGTGCGATCCTCGCCAACTTCTTTGCCCGCACAGCAGAGAAGAAGGATTGATCTTTCATAACATAGTAAAGCCCCCGGCAGGCGCAAACCTGCCGGGGGCTTTGCTGTGCCTGCGGGCCGGACATCTGCAACAAAACCGGCACAAATTGTGCTTTTCACGCTGCTTTTAGGGCGATTCACGCAGGTTTGCTTCCAAAATCCGGTAAAGTGTGAAATAATCAAGATACTGTAATATATACCCCCCCCCGTAAAAATGCGAGGGGAAAAAGGAGGTTGTACCATGAAACAAGGCAAACTTATCCGGCGTGCAGTATCGGCGGCGCTGGCCGGATGCATGATGTTCACCCTTTCCGTTCCGGCGCTGGCTGAGAGCACCGATGCGCTGCTCCAGCAGAGCACCGCCGCCAAAAGCGCGGTGAGCGTGCTGGACGCGGAGAACAGCGGAACGGATGCTAATGCGTCTGTTGCTACGAAGTATGGCATTACCATTGAAATCTATGGCAGAGGTAAGGTGGAAGTTGACAGCGATAATTGCAACAACATTCTTGGCTTCCTGAAGTATGATCCTGATAAGCAAAAGTTGACCCTGCTGAATCCGAGTGCCAGCACAGTCAATTATCTGACCATCGATGCACCGAACACGGACGTGGTGCTGGAATCCACAAATATGATTGTGAATTTTAATCTGTTGATCGAAAACGCTCGTTCCGTGAAAGTTTCCAGCACTGGTAGTTGGGCACCGGTTTATGGAAAAGTGTTCATCTACTGTGCTTGCCCTGTTACCCTTGAGCACACGGGAGCAGGCATAAATCATGGAGTTGCAATTAGCGGAATTGAGTTTGCCGCTCCGGTAAGTGCGAGCGATTTTGTCTACTATACCAGCGATGCGCCTGATGCAACGCCGACGGATGCGGGCACTGGGACGATTCCGGCCAATACGGTAAATTACCTGCACATTGTGCCGAAAGTTTCCTATACGATTACCACGGCAGACGATGCCACCATCACCGTGGATGGTAAGGCAGTGAACTCGGCCTACGAGGGCGCAGAGGTCACCGTGACCGCTGCAGGCAAAGAAAACGCTGAGTTTACCGGCTGGACTGCTGAGGGCATCACGCTTACAAAGGAGCAGAAGGCGAACCCACAGTCACCTTTACCATGCCGGGCAATAACGTGACTCTGACCCCGAATTACAATGTTGTACAGGATTATGGCCTTGAGGTGGGCAGCGAGAACACTACACCAACCCGCGTTACCAGCAAAAACTGTAAAGACATTTTAAATAAGGGTGTGTTGAGTTATGACCCGACCACCCAAACGTTGAAGTCGAATGGCAAACTACCAAGGTCGCTTCAAAAAATCAACGCACCCGGCAAGGATATAAATCTGGATGGTAAAGATCAGATTGCTGTGGCTGCAAAGTTGATTGTAGTGGATGCACATAATGTAACGATCAGCAGCAATAAGTTTGCTGCGATTTTCGCCAGAGATGATACCAGCACAATCGACTGCACCGGTAAGGTGGATATCCGCAGCGGCGGAGACGTGGTTGTGAATGGAAATCTGAGTATTAACAATCTCGGTGATGTTGATCTTTATGCAAACGGCAATAGTATTTCGAATAAGGCTCTTACCATTACCAGCGGTGGTAACGTGACCATTGAGAGTACCGACGGTAGAGCGGCGAAAAACCTGACGATCAACAAGGCTGAGAATGTCACAATTACCATCAGTGATTACGAAAGAGCAGTCTCCGAAAATACCGACATCACCGCTTCCGGTACTGTGATCCTGAAAAACAATGCACCGGGCCATGTGGGCACTGTCACCTTCAAACAGGCAGAAGGCAAAAAATACGTCTACTATACCAGCGAAGCCGAGGATGCAAAGCTGATCGACCCGCGCATTCATCCGCTTGCAGAAGCGGCAGGAAGCAGCTACCTGCGCATTGAGCCGAGGGAGACTTACTACAGCATTACCGTTGCGAACGGCACCGCTCAGGTGGGCGACGACACCACAGGCCGGATTACTACCGCCTTTGAGGGCGAAACGGTCACCGTCAAGGCCAACGCACCCACCGATGAGGATGCCGCCAAGGGCGTGAAGTTCCATCACTGGAAGGTGGAAGAGGGAAGCACCGCCTTTACCCTGACCGATGGCAAGCTTGGCTCCAAGGAGGAAGCAGGCACCGAGGAAATCAGCTTTGATATGCCCAAAGGCGATGTGAAGCTGACCGCCGTTTACAGCATCCCCGCTTCCGTGCTGAGGAGTACCGTTACTGTTGAGGGCGGCACGGCAAAGTCCACTCTGGGCGAGGGCAGCGATATCCCCGCAGAGATCGGCACCGAGGTGGAGATCACAGCTACCCCATATGATGCCGAGAAATACCCCGGCATGGAGTTCGTGGAATGGGAGATCGTGTACCCCGAGAACTTCCCGGAGAATGTGCCGGAAAATCTGCAGCTCAAGCTGAACAATGCCAAGAGCGCGACCACGACGTTTGAGATGCCCGTTTACCCGGTCAAACTGATCGCCCACTGGTCGGCAAGCCCGGTGGCCAAGCCTGACCCGGACGAACCTATTGATGAAGACTTCGGCGTAGAACCTGCACCCATGGATACCACGGGCGGTGCAATTGCCGCCGTGGCCGTGGGCGGTGCAGCCATCTGGGGCGGCTATGAGATCGCCACCCGCGTGATCCTGAACGGCCTCCTGCCCGAGGGCGCAGCCATCCCGGCAAACCGCGGCCAGCTGGCCCTGCTGATGTGGAACACCGCAGGCAAGCCCGAACCCGCCGCACAGCCCGCGTTTGCGGATGTGGCCGACCCCGATATGGCAAAGGCCGCACAGTGGTGCACCGAGCAGGGCACCATGGATGCCAAGGGCGACCGCTTTGAGCCCGAAGGCTGGACCCCGAAGTTCAAGGTGATCGAAGTGTGGAATAAGGCGTTCCCCAAGCAGTAAAACAGCAAACAGCCCCCGGCAGGCGCAAACCTGCCGGGGGCTTTGCTGTGCCTGCGGGCCGGGCATCTGCAACAGAACCGGCACAAATCATGCTTTTCACGCTGCTTTTAGGGCGATTCACGCAGGTTTGCTTCCAAAATCCGGTAAAGTGTGAGATAATCAAAGTACCGTAATGCATACCCCCCCCCCGTAATAATTTTCGCAAAGGAGGAACCCCTATGAAACGAAATATTTTGGCCCGGCGGGCGGCTTCCGCTGCGCTGGCAGCGTGCATGATGTTCAGCCTTTCCGCTCCGGCGCTGGCCGCAAGCACCGATGCCCTGCTCCAGCAGAGCACCGCCGCCAAAAGCGCGGTGAGCGTGCTGGACGAAGAGAACGGTATGATGGAAGAAGAACCTGCGTATCAGATGAATCTCAAGGACGGCAGCATCAGAGTCTATATTGGGGCTGATGGCAAACAGTATGTCCGGCAGGGCGAAAATGCTCCCCAGCAAAGGGGTAATCTGTCTATCACAACGAACGGCAGCCCGACGGAAAATACCATTACCATCGAAGGCGGCACCACTGGTGCAAAAGTCACACTGTCTAATGTCAAGATCAATGCTTCCGGCGCGGCAGTCTCGGTCAGCGGCAATGTGGAGTTGATCATTGCAGGCACGAACACGAATACCCTGCGCAGCGGCACAAAACACGCCGGTGTGGAAAAGGCCGACGACAACGGGACCCTGACCATCAGCGGCTTCGGTACGCTGAATGCTTACGGCGGCGAGAGCGGCGCGGGCATTGGCGGCGCATGGCATAAAAATGCCAGCAATATTGTGATTGAAGGTGGTACGATCGAGGCCAACGGCGGTAACTGGGGTGCAGGCATTGGCGGAGGTCACGGCGCAGCGGGTCAAAATATTACGATCAATGACGGTGATGTAACGGCTTATGGCGGCAGCGAAGCAGCAGGCATTGGCGGCGGCTTCAAGGGCAACGGCAAAGACATCACCATCAATGGCGGCACGATACATGCAGAGTCCGGCGGCGGTGAAAAAGTTGCGGCTATTGGCGGCGGGCGTGTAAATGGTGTAGGCAAAAACATCCAGATCACCGGCGGCAATGTTACCGTAAAATCCGGTACTGGTGTCTGGATCGGCGGTAAGGATGGCGAAATCGGCAAAGACAGCCTGACCGGTACCGTTACCTATCTGAATGGAAGCGGCAATGTGGTTGACGAAATTGTACAGGATTTCGATATCATAATCAATGGTCAGTCTGTCAACAGCAAGAACTACAACAACATCCTTGGCGGTACCCTCTACTATGACATTGAGGAAAAGACCCTGAAGCTGAAGGATGGAAAATCCTTTGAAGGCGCCCTGACCATCACAGCACCGGCGGATGTTTCCATTGATCTGGAAGCGGATGCGTCCCACGTTGTGAAAGGTAACCTGACCGTGAACAGCGCAAAGGATGTGAAAGTGACCAAGCTAGGTGGCAATGCGGCTGCAGCAATTGAAGGCAAGGCGGAGATCACCTGTTCCGGTGATGTGATCCTCAAAAGTTTTGGCGGTTCGCATGGTGACGGCCGAAACCTGATAGGGAATGGCCTTACCGTGCATCGGGCAAATACGGTCACGACCGAAGGCGGCATTGGCGGCGAAACGATTATTAACTGTACTGGCGATATAAAGCTTGGTAATGAGTGGGGCACGACGGTTTCAAAGCTGATGGTGAACAGTGCAGACAATGTGACGATGACGTCCGGCAGTTGGTATAGTTTGATCGATCAGGGCGCAGTGATCAAATGCAGCGGTACGGTAATAATTAGCGGTATGAGCCCAATCAAAGGTGATGTGACGATAGATGCAGGAAAAGATGTTTCTCTTGAGTATGAGTACAATGACAAGGTGATTAATATCAAGGCAGCTGGCAAGGTGGAACTGAACAGTGACAGTTACCGTAACCTTGGCAAAGTGATCTTCACTCAGGCGAAGAAAAAACCCTATGTCTATTTCACGGACCAATCTTCGGAGTACAAGGACTCCCGCATTACCCCGATTCCTGAGACAATAGAAAGCAACTACCTGCGCATTGAGCCGAGGGAGACTTACAACATTACCGTGAAAAACGGCACCGCGCAGGTGGGCGACGACACCACCGGCCTGACCAGCGCCTTTGAGGGTGAAACGGTCACGGTGAGCGGTAAGAACGAAAAACCCGAGTGTTACAAAGTTCGGCGGCTGGAAAGTGATCAGCCCGGAAAGCTTTGAACTGACCGAAGCGCAGAAAAATTCCGAAAAAAATATGACCTTCACCATGCCGGCCAGCCCGGTGGAGCTGAAAGCTTCTTATAGCTTCCCGGCACCTGTATTAGATATGCAGGTCACAGTGAAGGGCGGCACGATCCGCGTCGGAGAGGGGGCAAAAGCCAGACGGGCACGGTGTTCGTACAGCAGGGCCAGACCGTCACGATCGAAGCCAATGAGCCTGCCAAGGAGAATGAGTCGTTCCACCACTGGAAGGTGGAAAAAGATTCCAGCAAGAATATTGGCATAATTGAGGGCAGTCTGGGCTCCGAAACGGAAAAGGGCACGGAAAAGATCGTCTTTACCATGCCGCAGGACGGCGTGAAGCTGACCGCCGTTTACAGCATCCCCGCTTCCGTGCTGAGGAGTACCGTTACTGTTACGGGCGGCACGGCAAAGTCCACTCTGGACGAGGGCAGCGATATCCCCGCAGAGATCGGCACCACGGTGGAGATCACAGCTACCCCGTATGATGCCGAGAAATACCCCGGCATGGAGTTCGTGGAATGGGAGATCGTGTACCCCGATAGCTTCTACGAGAAAACTTCCCCGATGGCATTCCGGAAGAGCTGCAGCTCAAGCTGGACAATGCCAAGAGCGCGGCCACGACGTTTGAGATGCCCGTTTACCCGGTCAAACTGATCGCCCACTGGTCGGCCAGCGCGGTGGCCGACCCGGACGAACCTATTGATGAAGACTTCGGCGTAGAACCCGCACCCATGGATACCACAGGTGGCACCATTGCCGCCGTGGCCGTGGGCGGTGCAGCCATCTGGGGCGGCTACGAGATCGCCACCCGCGTGATCCTGCACAACCTCCTGCCCGAGGGTGCAGCCATCCCCGCAAACCGCGGCCAGCTGGCACTGCTCATCTGGACTGAGAAGGGCAAGCCCGAACCCGCCGCACAGCCCGCGTTTGCAGACATCACCGATGCCGAGCAGGCCAAGGCCGCTCAGTGGTGCGTGGAGCAGGGTCTGCTGGATGCACGGGAAGGCAAGTTTGAATCGGACGGCTGGATGCCCAAGTTCAAGACCATTGAGATCTGGAACAAGGCGTTCCCCAAAGTAACCTCTGAGCGCTTCCTCCGTAAAGCCTCAGAATGACAGATCCCCCCGATACCGGATACCCGGTATCGGGGGGGATTTTTTGCGCAGGCACGCGTGGCATTGGCGGTGGCAATCATCTCCGGCATTTCAATGATCCAGTGACCTTGCAGTTTGCGCGAAACAAAAATACTCCGGCAACTTTCCAACCAAGAGAAAGCTACCGGAGTATTCCGCTTTACTTATTTGTTTTTACCAGCAGTGCCTGATACGGCTCCAGTTCCACATCCGCCAGCCAGACGGAAGTGCCCTCCGGGGTGTGATACTCTCCGCCCAGAGCGTCCAGACTTGCCCCTGCCGGGTACTCGGTAAAGTTGAACAGCCCACCAGCGTTTCCTCGCCGCGCGCACCAGCGCCAGCACGCCGGGGTTGTGGCTGTCCCATGTGGTCACCATCCGGGGCAAAGCAGGGTCTGCACGCATTTGGCGCAGCTGCTCCATGCCCTGCCACAACTTGTTTTGCAGCGTGCCCTTCCGGGTGCGCTGCTTTGCGTCCTCCCAGTTGAATTTTGTGCGGTGCAGATTGCGGCTGTCCTCCACACGGTCGGGGTCGTTTTTGTAGTCCCAGCCGTTGAGTTGTGCGATCTCATCGCCGCAGTTCAGCATGGGGAAGCCCTGCAAAAACGCCATAGCAGTGTGCAGCAGCAGGTCACGCTTTACGGCATAGTCCAGTGCGGTTTTATCGTCCTTTTCCAGTGCCTGCTCGATACCGCACAGGCTGGCGGTGGTGCCGCAGCTCCGGGCATCGCCGGTGGCAGGGTCGTAGTTGTACAGCTCGCCCTTTGCCCAGCTGCCGGGGAAATTGCCCTCGTAGAAGTGATACAGATATTCTTTGTGCTTTTGCGGGTCAATGCCAAGCCGTTTCTCCACCGCCTCGTCCAGACCCCAGCCGATATCATCGTGGCAGCGCAGATAGTTCACGAACCAGCAGTTGTCCGGCAGGGCATGGAGGGCATCCAGCTGCGCCTTCAGCAGTCGGGTATCCCGGCTGGCAAGGGCACCCCACAGGTTGACCATGGTGGACACGTTGTAGAGCATGTGGCATTCCGGCTTTTCCGGGGTGCCGAAATAGGCGGCAAGCTCCTTGGGAGCCATGACCACCTCGCCCTTGAGCACGACAGCCGGGCAGACGCATTCCAGCACCATGCGGAGCATCCGCACGATGGTGTGCACCTGCGGCAGATTGCGGCAGGTGGTGCCCAGCTGCTTCCAGATGTAGGGTACCGCATCAATGCGGAACACCTCTACGCCAAGGTTGGCGAGGTGCAGAATGCTCTTGGTCATGTCCACGAACACCGCCGGGTTTGCGTAATTCAGATCCCACTGATAGTCGTGGAAGGTGGTCAGCACCCACTTGTGCATCTCCTCACACCATGTAAAGTTGCCGGGCGCGGTATTGGGGAACACCTGAGGCACGGTCTGCTCGTACTGGTCGGGGATGGTGCGGTCCTCGTAGAGGTGGTAATAGGCCTGAAACCACGGGTCTCCGGCTTTTGCCGCCATGGCCCAGCGGTGGGTGCTGGCGGTGTGGTTCATGACAAAATCCAGACACAGGCTGATGCCGGCTTTCCGCAGCTCCCGGGTCAGGTTTTCCAGATCTTTGTTGGTGCCAAGGGCCGGGTCTACGGTGTCGAAATCCTCCACCGCATAGCCGCCATCGTTGTGGGGGTGGGGCATCTGCAGCAGGGGCATCAGGTGCAGATAGGTCAGCTTCTGCTCCTTGAGGTAGGGCAGCTTCTTTGCCAGTTCTTTCAGGTTTCCGGCAAAGGTCGGTGTACATGGTCATGCCGAACATATTGCCCCGCTTGTACCACTCCGGGTCGGCAGAGCGTGCCTTGTCCAGTGCTTTCAGCTCGGCGCTGCGGGCGTTGTAGGCTTCTGCCATTTCCCGCTCCAGAACCTCCAGCCCTTCCCGGTTGTGGTACAGTTCCATGAACAGCCATTCCAGCTCGTCCTTGTGCTTGGCAAATCGGGATGCAAATTCCTGTTTTGCTGCCATGGTTCAGCCCTCCACTTCTGCAAGGGTGGGCATGGCGGGGATGGCACCATGCCGGCTGGTGGTGATGCTGGCTGCCTTGTTGGCAAAAGCCAGAATGCCTTCCAGCTTGTCCACCGTCAGGGTGTCCACTTCTGCAGGCTTGGACAGCGCAGCCCCAAAGAAGGTATCGCCTGCGCCGTTGGTATCACCCACCTTGCAGGGGACACCTGCCACATGGCCAGTCTTGTCCCCAAAGCGGTAGAATACGCCGTTTGCACCCAAGGTGACGAAAATCAGCCGGATGCCGTTCTGTGCCAGTTGTGCCGTGCCGCTTTCGCAGTCAGTGGTTCCGGTGAGCAGGGGCAACTCCTCATCGGACACCTTCAGGATATCCACCAGCGGCAGGGGAGCTTTCATCTGGGCAATGGCGTCCTCTTTGTTCTTCCAGAGGTTTGCACGGTAATTTGGGTCATAAGTAATGAGCACAGCTTTTGGCGCGGGCGGCAGCATCCAGCGTGGCAGTGCGGGAGGGTCAGCGGTGAGGCTGACAGAGCCGAAGTGGACGATTTTCGCGGCATTCAGAGCCTCGTCCGAAATGTCCTCCTTGCACAGCATCACGTCAGCGTTGGCACTGCGGTAGAAGCTGAAATCCCGCTCGCCGGTGGCATCCACCGAAACAACAGCCATGGTGGTGGGGTGGTCTGCATCCACCGCCATGCCGGAAACGTCTACCTTGTTTTCTGCCAGAACCTCTTTCAGATAGCGGCCAAAGGCATCCGCACCTACCTTGCCGATAAAGGCGGTCTGTGCGCCCAGTCTGGAAGCAGCACCACCGCCAGATTGGCCGAGTGCACCGCCGGGGTTTGCGGCAAACTGGGGGATGCCGCGCGCATCCTTGCCGGTCTGGGTCAGGTCGATCAAAACTTCACCAATCGTTAAAATGTCCATGCGTTTTCTCCTTATTTTATAAGCTAAAACCCAACGGTCACCGCTGGAACAGATAATGAAGATATGGCGAACTGCTCAGGTGCGGTGCATTCTGCACTACCCAAGATAGACCTTGCCAGAAAAACCTGCCTGTCTGACAAACGGGTGTCCGAAATATCCAGCACGGTCCCACCGGCGTTCAAACCCGACAGTGCATGGAAAGACGCATCCAGTGTCCGCAGATCGAGAAAATAATCATCTGCCAACAGTCGATCCCGTGCATATTCGTCCATCAGAACAACATCTAACCGCTGGGCACTGACTGCACCCAGCAGCTTCATCTCAAGCGTATACATACTGCTCCTCTGCGCGTTCGCTTTCGCTGAGCAGCAGAGAAGCCGGACAACAGATCGACCTGTTGCTTTTGGTTCAGACCCTGCGCCTCAGCAAAGCCGGTGGTAAGCTGTTCCGTCGAATCAGACCCGGCAGTGATATTTACCAGACCAAGGTAAAGCACATCCTCTTTTTCGTCATGACGGTAGGCTGCATACCGAGGATATAGACGACGATGAGCACGATCGCAATGGGCAATATGCCCAGATGTGCTCCACTTTTGCGCCCATGGAGGGCGGGCGTATCCCGTCAGTTTGTCATGGTCGTATTCCTCGTGTACTGCATCAGGGTCTCCACCGATCCTGATAGAGGATCCGAAGCATCAGAAAGGGCAGAGCATGGCGCACAAGCCATGCCCAGCAGGAATGCAGGCGTGAACACAAACACTATGACGTACCCCATGATGCCATAGATCGCCGCCATCAGCGGGTGCAAAACAGATACCGGACACCCACGAGAAACGCTGTTTCAGGATGCCGAAGGTGGTGTTTTCAAACCGTGCCAGCAGGAGGCATACAGCAGAACGATGCCGTACAGAACTGCCGCACCAATAAGCACTGCAGTGAGGCAGCGTCCAGAAATGTTTCGCTCCATTCGGCGCAGCACAAAGCCATCCGCAGCCAGGAAACTGCCGACTGCCAGCAGGATAAGCCAGAGTTTTGTGGCAGGCTTAAAATTTTCCGGAACGCCTTAAAACATCCGGGTCAGACCATCGTCCCGATCTTCCGCCATTTTGAGCGTGACGTAGAACAATTGCGGTCGTAGAAGCTCCTATGGTAACGATGGGCAGGCTGCACGAGCCATAAGATGTTCAGGTAAGCACTGTAAGTCAATTTCGTCAGCACAGCAAACAGCGGCTTGTCCGTATTGCACAGGTCACGCATGGGGGTTCTCCTTTCGCTCAATCTCCTGTGGATTCGCGCAGGATCAGGTTGGTTTCCGTATAGACGGTGCGATAGTTCAGCGATGGCTCTTCGATACGGGTCATAAGCAGATTGGCAGCGGTGTAGCCCATGATCTGTCCATGGATATGGATCGAAGTCAGATGGGGGGCAAAGTAAGAAGCCTCCTGACTGTCATCGAAGCCGCAGACCCAGATATCATCGGGAACCGAATACCCCAGCTCATTCAATGCCTTGACCAGATCCATGGCAACAAAGTCATTGGCGCAGACAAAGGCATCCGGCATCGTTTTGAACCGACGTATGGTTTCGTACAGGGATACCGGATAGTTCTGCTGTCCAGATGGCATCGCACAGGTGCTCAGGCCTTCTGTCAGACCAAAGTACTCCACTGCATCCTTATAAGCCATATAACGCTCAAAGAAGGACTGACAGTGGTTTTTATCCCCCGCAAAGCTGATGCGTTTTTTGCCGCGCTGGACCATGTGGGCCACTGCATTCTGGATCTCAATGCGGTTTTCCATATAAAGGCGGTCGGCTTTAAGAGGGAGGACGCATATCCATCACAGGGGTGTCTACAAACAGCAGCGGAACATCCAGATCGCACAGCATCTGTGCGTAGTCATAGTCGAATACTTCAATGCAGATGATGCCGGCTGTGCGCTGGATGTTGAGAGAAGATGGAAGTTTTTTCTCTTTCAGCTCTATGGGAGAAATGCGATGAATGGTCGTACAGCTATGCAGATGCTCGATTTCCGACTGGAAACGATCCAGCATCATGGAGGAAAAGTGAGAGCTGCTCAGAAACTGGGTCGTCAGCATGGCGATCTCCCGTTTGTCACTCGGCAGAATGGAATGCTCTGCTGCTTTTGCAGTGTCTTCCTGAAACAGCGGCAGATAGGCAAACTGCTTATAGCCCATTTCGGCGGCTTTGCGCAGGATCTTCTCCCGTGTGGCATCTGCCAGCACACCGGTATTGTTGATGGCCTTTGAAACTGTGTTGCGGGAAAGCTGCAGTTCGTTTGCAATATCCTGAATGGTGACTTTGGTTGCCATAAGTCATCCTCTTCCTTTTATAAATAAAGTCTGGTGACGGATCTTATTCTTTGCGACTCCAGTATAGTGCAAATGCACAAATTAGTCAAATGCAAAAATGCAAATCATCATTTTGCATATTTGCGCACTTTTGGGAATTTGTGCATCTGTACAAATCCACAATAATTTTTGATGTATACCATGAATTATCGTTGACATTCGCTTGCGTGAGTGGTATAAATGAATTACAGAGTTTTACATTTGCACAAACGAAGTGAAAAACGTAAAATTCAAAGGTGCAAATGTAAAACACAAATCAAGCGGCAAGCAAATCAAAAAGGAGGAGAATGATTCATGAAAGCAAAGACGGCCTCGCCGGAAACGGCTGTGCTGACAGCAGAACGCAAGCTGCACAACACATGGGTCTACATCAAACGGCATTGGCAGCTTTACCTGTTGTTCCTGCTGCCTGCCGTGGCGCTGACGCTGGTGTTCAAGTACGCTCCCATGGGCGGTGTGCTGATCGCGTTCCAGAAGTACAATCCCTTCAAGGGCATCTGGGGCAGCGAGTGGGTAGGCTTCAAAAACTTTACCCGCTTCATGTCCTCGCCGGACTTCCAGCGCTATCTGATCAACACCCTGAAGCTGAGCGTCTACGGTTTGCTGTGGGGCTTCCCGATCCCCATCCTGCTGGCATTCCTGCTCAACCGTATCGAGAGCAAGAAGATCAAGCAGAAGGTGCAGCTGGTGCTGTATATGCCCAACTTCATCTCGGTCATCGTGCTGTGCGGCATCGTCCGAGTGCTGCTGAGTGTCACCGGTCCGGTGAACAGCCTGCTTCACACCAGCATCAACTTCATGACGCTGCCGGAAGCGTTCCGCCCCATCTACATCATCAGCGGCATCTGGCAGGGTGCCGGCTGGGCATCCATCATGTACACCGCATCCCTTTCTAACGCCAGCAAAGATCTGAAGGAAGCTGCGATGATCGACGGCGCAAACCTGATCCAGCAGATCATGACAGTGGAGTGGCCCGCCATTAAGGATATGGTCGTTATTCAGTTCATCCTGCAGGCAGGCAACATCATGAGCATCGGTTTTGAAAAAGCCTATGCCCTGCAAACTGACCTGAACCTGAACACTGCCGAGATCATTGCAACGTACGTTTATAAAGGGCCTGTTGGACGGCGATTACAGCTTTCCACGGCAGTCGGTCTGTTCAACACCATTGTCAACGTCATCCTGCTGATCGCAGTGAACAAGATCGTTGCCAAAATGAACGATGGCAAGGGCTTGTAAGGAGGGGTTTACCATGGCAAAACAGAAAAAATCAAAAATGGCCCTCTACACCAGACAAGATAAGATCATCCTGTACTGCGGCTACGCACTTCTGGGCTTGTTCCTGCTGGCGATCATCGTTCCGATGATCTACATCGTCATCGCGTCCTTTATGGACCCGGTCACGCTGCAAAACAAGGGCATCTCCTTTGATTTCAGCAAGTGGAGTCTGGATGCTTACCAGCGTGTCGTTTCGGACAAGCAGATCTGGGTCGGCTTCAGGAACGCAGTACTTTACTCGATCATCTTCACCATCATCTCGGTAGCTGTGACGATGCTTGCCGCTTATCCCATGTCGCTGCCGGACTTCAAAGGCAAAAAGATCTTCAACACCTTGTTTGTGATCACGATGTTTTTCAGCGGCGGTCTGATCCCCACCTACCTGCTCATCAACAATCTGGGTCTGCTGGATTCCATGTGGGCGGTCATTTTGCCGGGAGCATTCAGCGTGTGGAACATGATCATTGCCCGTACCTATTATCAAGGCGTCCCGCGTGAGCTGCGCGAAGCTGCGGATGTGGATGGAGCCAGCGAGATGCTTTACTTCTTCAAGATCCTGCTGCCCGTCTGTATGCCGGTGGTGGCAGTTCTGGCTCTGTGGCAGTTCGTGGCAATGTGGAACAGCTACTTTGACGCCATGATCTACCTGAACAGCGCATCGAAGCAGCCGCTGCAGCTGGTGCTGCGTTCCATCCTGATCCAGAGCCAGCCGGAATCCGGCATGATCGCAGATATCCAGAGTACTGCCGAACGTGCGAAGATGGCAGAACTGCTCAAATATGCAACCATTATTATTTCCAGCCTGCCGCTGCTGGTGATGTATCCCTTCTTCCAGAAGTATTTTGATGCCGGCATCATGGCTGGTTCCATTAAAGGCTGAGGATATTCCAGAATTTTATAAGCCGGTACGCTCATCTGTTACACGAAAAAAGAAACATGAAAAAGGAGAAAATACCATGAAAAAGCTGATCTCTCGCCGCAACTTCCTCAAGGTCTGCGCTCTGGCGGGCTCTGCCGCTGCTCTGTCTGCCTGTGGCGGCAAATCCACCGGCAGCGGCGATTCTGCTGCCGCAGCTGTGGACGTGACCGGTGCCGTTACATTTCCGCTGTCCGAAAAGGTCACCTTTACCGGTATGACCAGCTTCCCTGTGGGCAGCGAACCCGAACCGAACAACCGCACCATCTTCAAGCGTCTGGAAGAGCAGACCAATGTGCACATCGACTGGACCGCCATCCAGTCCGACCAGTGGAGCGATAAGATCACCCTGAATATGTCCAACCCCAACACCCTGACGGATTTTGTTTTTACTGCTGATTTTACCGACAGCAATCTGCTGCGCTACGCAGATCAGGGTGTCATCCTCAATCTGGAAGACTACATTGACAACAATATGCCTAATCTCCAGAAGGTCTTTGAGCAGTACCCGGAGTACCGCACCATGTGCACCGACAGCGATGGCCACATCTGGGCACTGCCCTGGATCGAGCAGCTCGGCTCAGAAAAGACCGCCATCCAGACCATTGGCAACATGAGCTTCATCAATACCAAGTGGCTGAACTTCCTCGGTCTGTCGATGCCCACCACGGTGGACGAGTTTGAGCAGGTGCTGATTGCATTCCGTGATAACGCCGCTTCTATCAAGGCAGAGTATGGCATTGACGGCGACATCATCCCCATGTCCTGCATCGTCAACAACGGCGATCAGGACCCCAGCATCCTCATCAATGGCTTTGGTGAAGGCTACGGCGATGCAGACAAAGACCGCCATATCGCCGTTACCAACGACCGGAAAGTTATCTGTGCCGCCACCCAGCAGGGCTACCGTGATGGTCTGGACTGGCTGCACAAGCTGTATGCCGAGAAGCTCATCGACCCGGAGTGTTTCACGCAGGAGTGGTCCACCTATGTTTCCAAGGGCAAGGCTGGCCGCTATGGTGTCTGCTTCAGCTGGGATGTTGCCAACATTGACAACCTGACCGACTGGGAGCCGCTGCCTGCCCTGACCGCCGATACCCGAAATATCACTCCGCAGAACGGCTCTTTCACCAGCGGCTTTGCCCGCGGCAGATGCGTTGTCACCGCAAAGGCGGATAACCCCGCATTGGTTTGCGCATGGCTGGATCAGATGTACGCACCCTCCAGTCTCCGCAGAACAACTGGGGTACTTACGGCGATGCGGAAGGCTTTAACATTTTTGAACTGTCCACCAACGATAAGGGCGAGCCCATGCTGAAGCACGCTCCTCTGGGCGATGCTTCTCCCGTGGAAGTCCGTGAAGCGCAGTGTGTCAGTGGACCTCTGGCTGTTCTGGATGATTACTATGGTGTATACGTTACCTGCCCGGACGATGCACAGTACCGTCTGGACTGGATCAAGGAGATCTACACCCCGGATATGAACAACGATTATGTCTATCCCAATGTCTTTATGAGCAGCGAGGACACCGAGCAGGTCTCTAACCTGCAGGCAGATCTGCAGACCTACATGAATACGCAGAAGGCCAACTGGATCATGAACGGCACGAAGGATGCAGAGTGGAACGAATATCTGAGCAAGCTGGAAGCCTACGGCCTGTCCGACTATCTGGGCATTATGCAGAAATATCTGGATGCTTACTACGCATAAGAATTCTTTCCTTTGGAGGATTCCATGAACGATTTGACTTTACAAAAAGCCCGTGCCTACGAGGCCGAGCACGGCGCTGCCATTTCCCCGGCGGAACGCCCTGCTTACCACATGACTCCTTATGTGGGCTGGCTCAACGACCCCAACGGCTTCTCTTATTATAAAGGGAAGTATCACCAATTCTATCAGTATAACCCCTACGATGTGCGGTGGGCGCCCATGCACTGGGGTCACGCGGTCAGCACCGACCTGCTGCACTGGGAGTATCTGCCCTGTGCGCTTGCACCGGATTCCCCGGCGGACAACGGCCCCGGCTGCTTCTCCGGTTCTGCTACCGAGATGGATGACGGCAAGCAGCTGCTGATGTACACCAGCGTGGTGGCAGAAAAGCAGCCCAATGGGGAGATGCGGGATATCCAGACCCAGAGCATCGCCATCGGTGACGGTCTCGACTACGAAAAGCCTGCCTGCAACCCGGTGCTGACCCAGAAAGACCTGCCGGAGGGCTTCAGTAAGTTCGATTTCCGGGACCCCAAGATCTGGCGTGAGGCCGACGGCACCTACTCCGCCGTCACCGTCTGCCTGGCCGAGGACGGCAGCGGCGCAGCAGCACTGTTCCAGAGCAAGGACGGCTTCGACTGGCACTTTGTCACGGTGCTGGAACGCTGCAACAATCAGTACGGCAAAATGTGGGAGTGCCCGGACTTCTTCCCGCTGGACGGCAAGCAGGTCTTGATGCTCGGCCCCATGGAGATGCTGCCCAAGGGCGAGTTCCACAACGGTCACAACGTGATTGCCTTCATCGGCAGTTACGACCAAGCCACCCACACCTTCACCAAGGAAAACGTGCAGCTGATGGACGGCGGCATCGACTTCTACGCCACCCAGACCACCCTTGCCCCGGATGGCCGCCGCATCATGACCGCATGGCTGCAAACCTGGTCGGACACCGAGGATAAGCCCCAGGGCTGCAAGTGGTTCGGGCAGACCATCTGCCCCCGCGAGCTGCACATCAAGGATGGACGCATTGTTCAGGCCCCGGTGCGGGAGCTGGACGCCGTCCATGGTAAGCGCACTTTCCACGAAAATGTGACGGTGCAAGGCGAAACTTCTCTGGAAGGCATCAAGGGCCGTGTGGCGGATCTGACCGTTACGGTGCAGCCCGGCGAGTACCGCTCCTTTACCCTGAAGCTGGCCGCCGATGCAGACCATCACACCAGCCTGACCTACGACCCCTACACTTCCGAGCTGACGCTGGACCGCAGCTATGCCGGTTCCCGTGCCGACATCGTACACCGCCGCAGCTGCAAGGTCCGCAGCCAGAACGGTGCGCTCAAACTCCGTATCCTGCTGGACAAAAACAGCATCGAAGTTTTCGCCAACGACGGTGAGCAGACCATGACCGCATGGATCTACACCACCCCAGTCTGCCGATGGCATCACCTTTGCCGCAGACGGCAAAGCAACTGTTACGGTGGAACAGTTTGAGCTGAATCTGTAACCTGATATTCCCTTCATTTCTCCTTCATTGAATACAGCCCCGCTTTGGCTTCTCCTTCGCCAAAGCGGGGCTGTGTTGTTATATTAGCTCTTTACAGGTCTATGCCTATCCACCATATGCTCCAACTTTGCGCAAACGCGAACTTGTCGGGGCGGGGCCCCTCCATCTTGCTCACGCAAGACCGTTCGGTTGCTTAAAAGCCCCACTGGGGCTTTCATTGCTGCGCTACGCTTCGCAAACGCGAACAACGCTCTTTTGCTCTGCACAAAATCCTGCATCGTTTGGCGTATGGCGTAGTTTTCGCTGGAAATTCATCAAAAAAAAGCCTGAAACTTCTCGGTACATCAAGAAGTTTCAGGCTTTGTTTGTTCAAATTAGCTTGTCGGGGCAAGGCCCCTCCATCTTGCTGGCGCAAGACCGCTCGGCCGCTTAAAAGCCCCACTGGGGCTTTCATTGCTGCGCAAACGCGGAATTTACTGGTCAATCGGCTTCATCGTGGGGATGTGGCAAGATTCAGCCCTGTTTTCGTCCAACAGGCTCCAACAACATCCTCAAAACTGGCGAAGTTCATCGGGAACAGTCCGTCAAGCTCCAACACTGTCCACGAAAGTTGTACACAGTTTTGTTCACGACCCATTTTCCAAGGGTCTTGACGGAAACTGGGACGGACTTTGTGGCAGGCTGTTGAACATAACTATCCGTGATGTGCTTCATTGCCCAACAGAGGAGAACATTTCAGTTATATCGCATCTGATTTTACCGCACGAGCAGCGCACTCTGCAATGCGGTCATAGATGCTTTCTTCTTTTCTTGGGTCGCTTCTGCGTACACATCCATTGTGGTGGTGATGTCCGCATGACCCATGATTTCCTGAATGACTTTCAGATTGGTTTCGTTTTCGCAGAAGCGGGTGCAGAACGTATGCCGGAGATGATGGCAGCTAAAGTTGGGCAGGAGAATCGGGTCACGATTTTCTGCATCAGCCTTGGCTGCTTCCTCCTTATTGTAGTCTGCGCAGATTGCATGAATCGTGCGATTGATCATTCCCGGCAGATAGACCTTGCCTTCCCCCGTGCAGAACACAAATCCAGAATAGCCATCAATTTCATCCGTGGAGAATCCAATCACCTTTTGATACTGATATTCTTCCAGAAATGCGTCGAACACATCATCCAGCATCGGGATGATACGGATGCCTGCGCTGGTTTTAGGAGAGTTGACATGATTCGTGCAGGAACCATCTTCCTGAACGCGATAGACCAGATTGTGATTGATGCTGATCGTTCGATTCTTGAAGTCAATGTCCTGCCACCGCAGACCCAATACTTCGCCAATGCGACAGCCAGTACCGAGCATTACTGTAAACAGTGGATACCATCCGCGATACTCTTCGCTGTTGGCGATGTAATTGGTGAATGCTTTCTGCTCAGGAATGGTAAGCGCATGACGCTTTTTCTTTTCCCAACTATGGCTTTTCTTGATTTCGGTCATAACGCCCTCCGTAGGATTCAAACGCAGCAGTCCGTCACGGACAGCCATTGTAAAGGTCGGATGCAGGAGAGTATTCACAATCTCCATGCTGTTTGGCTTAAAGCCTTTTTCCATAATCAGGGAGTAGTAGAACTTCTTCACATCCGTATATTTGATCTTGCTGATGCGCCGTTTCCCGAAATCGACCCGGACATAGTGGTTGTACATATACTTGTAGTTGGTCAGGGTGGATTGCTTCAGGTCGTACTTCTGGGAAATGTACTCGTCAAACAGTTCGTTCAACGTAATGCGCTCTGCACGGTCGGGGTCAAGACCATCTTCGATTGCTCTGCGAATTTTTACCTCTTTTTCTTAGTTCGCTCAACTCCTTTGCATAGACCGCTTTTTGCTCACCGCGAATCGTAGTATAGCGAAACACATAGCGACCATCTTTACGCTGGGATTCGCCTTTTTTCAAAGCGTATCCACGGGAATCTTTTCTTGCTTTTGTTGCCATTCTTCTCACCTCATTTTCAGATTAGAGGAAAACAGCCATATCCTGATGGACTGCATCAAAGATTTTGCAATCACTTTTTGCTGTCCTGCTCCAAGGATACTCTATGTTCTCCATCATTGCAAGGATGTCGGATTCTGGGGAACAAAAAATCGCCGTTTCAAATGAAACGGCGACCCGGTATGGAATATTTACTTTGAATCTTTTCAATCAGGCACACATGCTTCTTCGTGGTTTTGTCGTAGTTGATGCCTACCAGCAGCAGGTTTCCCTGATAGTCCTTCAAGGCATCCCCATAGTTCTTGTTCTTGATCTGAGCCAATGCGCCGGATGCGCTCTTGTCCCATTTCAATTCAATTACCACAGCGGGCTTATCCTGATGCAGCCTGCGGGGAATAAAGCACACATCCGCAAAGCCTTTGCCTGCGGGCAGTTCACGCACCAGCGTGTAATACTCCCGCGCAAAATAGAACGCAAGATTTATGGTGCAGCTCAGAGAGTTTTCATCGTTGTATTGCAGGATAGAGACTTCTTCATGTGCCTTGTCGATACCGGCTGCCACGGCATCCGCATCCATCGCCCACAATGCCTCCAACAGCTTGCGGGATGCGTCAACGGAATCCATGACTCCTTTCCAGTTCATCGTGCTGATGGCATTGACGTACTCCTGCGAAACTTCCTTGTTGGGAATCGTCACGGTTTCGCTTGAACTATCGTAGGTCAGATAGCCCAGATGCACCAGCAATGTCAGCACATCATCTTTACAGGAGAAAGTGGTCATATCGTTGCTGAACGTGCCGGTGTTGATCTTCACACGCTCACCGGCCAGCATCCGAACTACGGCATCCTGCAAACCATCCATATCCATCTGGATGTAAATTTTCAGGGCTTCGTAGGTTTCAGTCTGGTTCCAGTAGGTGCCGAACTTGTGCCGCAGCATGGCTTCCACAACCGATTTCGGACTGTACATGGAATAGTGCGCATCGCCGGACTGCCGGTGGGCAATCAGATCATAGCCATCGTACCACGCTCTGGCTTCCTCAAAGTTCATCTGATACTTGTCGCAGAGAGCAGCCACTTCCTGTTCGGTAAAACCAAAATATTCCGCCAGATCGCCGGGATCTGTCATGGAATACTCCGTGAACATATTCAGCGCAGAATGGGAGCCATACTTTTTAATAGGAAGGATGCCCGTCATATAGGCCAGCGCAACATAGTCCTTATCCTTGAGCCACGCCCGCAGGAAATCGAGGTACTTTTCTGCGCATCCTGATCCTGCTGATATTCACGGAACAGGCAGTCCCATTCATCGATCAGGATCACAAACGACCGTTTCGTTTTTGCGTAGATGTCCTTCATCACCTGAATGAGGTTTCCCTCATCCCGAAAACGCACTTCCTGAAAATGGTCGGTCAGGTCAAAGACCAGATACTTTTGCAGCATGGTCAGCATTTCATCCATGCTGTGTGTCATGCTCAGAAATTCCTGCATATTGACCTTGAGGACATCGTACTCGTTCCGATGCTGCTGATAAGAACCTGTCTTGCTGATTTTCAGAGGGTCAAACAGGGATGCGGTATCTTCACCACGGTCGTAGTAAGCTGCAAGCATATCCGCAGCCATCGACTTGCCGAAGCGTCTGGGGCGGCTGACGCAGATGAACTTCTGCCGGGTATTGATGACAGCGTTCGTCTTTTAGATCAGCCCGGACTTGTCCACATAGATCTCAGAGTTCAGGCTTTCCTGAAAGCCCTTGCTGCCCGGATTCAGATAACTGCCCATGCAGGAACCTCCCATCGTGCGAATATTATTATGTTCATTATACTCTAATCTGCCCGGAATCACAAGAACAGGTAACAGGGTTTTATGTAAGACCTCCGGCGGTGCGCCGGAGGTGCAAAATGCTCACATACGGAAGGTGTCCAGATACTCATCAAAAATGTCCAGATTCACCAGCACCACGCGGCGAATCTTGTAAATTGCTCCTGCTTCCTTTGCGAGCTGTTCAAATGTATGCAGACCCATCGAGTAGAGTTCTGCACCCTCCTGATAGCGGACAAAACGCTTCTTGCCCGACTTGACCATGGGTTCCAGTTCCTTGATTTCAGTTCTTGCAAATGCCATATTGTACCTCTTTTCTATTATGAGTGATTGCTTTCCAGATGCCATTGAATGCCATCCTGCTCCAAGGATATCCAGATTGCTCCGTGATTGCAAGGATGCCAAAATCATCAGATTTACTGCTTGTATCTTTTGCACTGATTATGCTGTTTGGGAATCACTTTTGACCAGATTCTCCTGATCCAGTGCCAGACTGCATTTCAGTGCTTTCTCAATTTGTGCCATTTCCCAGTCGCTTGTCAAACCCATAAAATTGTTGATGCGCTCTTTATCAATGGTGAAAAGCTGCTCCAACAGCACAACAGATGGACGATTAAACGCCGGATTCTTATCAATAAGAACATGGGTTGGCTGATTGGGCTTTTTGGAAATCTTAGAGGTCACTGCGGCTACAATGACAGTCGGAGAAAATTTGTTTCCCGTATTATTTTGAATAACAATAACAGGACGTTTACCTCCTTGCTCTGAACCATAGTGTGGGTCTAAATCCGCAAAGTAGATTTCTCCGCGACGGAATCCGAAATTTTTTGTTACATAAACGATAATGATCAAGCCCCCTTTGTAATATGTAGCAAAAGCCGACCGGCAGAACGGCTTTTGCAGTGAGAAAGGAAATCTGCCATGAGCAGGGAGATGACTTACTGTTTGATGGGAAGGCTTTTCGTTCGACTGGAGCCGTTGTAGGCTTTCAGAATCTGAAGCATATACTTCTGATAGTTCGGCCCGGTCATTGCCTGACCGCTGCGATAAATCGCCACCGGGCTGGTGCGCTGGAGCTGCCGAATCAGGCGAATGGGGTCGTATTCATGGTCGTACAGAGCAACGAACTGGGTCACGCCCTGCAACACTTCGGCGCGGAGAGAATCGATATCGCCCTCCCATGCTTCTGCCAGTACACGGAGCGCATCAGTGTAAATGCGCTCACCGTGTTTCCGATACTCGGCAAATGCCGTAGCGATGCAAGCGATTTTCCACTTTGCGTGGCTCTGAGCGAAACTCAGGCCAAAACCTGCACGGTTTGTGGCGTTCAGGAAAGCAATGGCTTCCGGGTCGCCGCCGCGAATCTTGGCGCGCATTTTGCGCCTGCGGTCAGCGGTGCAGAGACACCGGTCTGCTGTGCAAACAGCAAGGCTTCCTGCTGCTCCGTCAATCCCGAATAAACCTTGCAGACGATGTTCAAATCGCAGTTGTTGTTCAGCAGCTTGCGGGCGGCGATGGTGTGCTGACCATCGAAAACATAGTAGTGACCGTCCCGGTAGCTGACCTTCGGGGCATTGGCGATTCGCTCATCAAACTCGGCGGCGATTCGCTTGACACGGTTGGCGTTGAGATTCCGCTGGTAGTAGCTGCGCGGAACTTCCAAAAACTTGCTGTTGATGACCATTTCGTGATGAACAAGTTTAATCATAGGCAAATTCTCCTTCCAATTTTACGATATAATCCTTTGCTTTCTGCAAAAGTCCAACGACTTTCTGACGGATTTTTGGGTTTTTGAGGAATTCCGGGTAGTGCTCAAAGCAGACATCCAGCCGATAGATCATGCTGTCTGCTGCCGATGACACTTCGCTGAGCATTCCTTCGGCATCGGCCACCTGTTCGACAGATTCCATTTTTGTAGATAGTGTGCGAATCGTCTGCAATGCAGTCTGTTTTTGCTTTGGCTGAATGATCGGTTCAGTAGGGACTTCAATGACTGGTGGCTCTGCTTGTACTTCACATGGAGCGGTAGAAGTAGTGGACTTTTCAACTTTCTTTAGTTTAGCGGTTGATTTACTGCCAGATTTTTTTGGTTCTTTAGGTTTGCAGATTTTTTCGACAAGTGCCGGACGATCTTCGGGCGGTGCGCGAGCAACGGATGCAATCTCGGCAGCTGTTGGTTTTACCTCGCCGGAAAGGACTTTCTGGCGGGTACCGGGAACTGCTTCTTCGGCGGCATCTACGCCTTTGGCGAATTTTTCCGCCCGAATAACGGTATTTCGAGCGATGCCATTTTCGGAAGCAATTCGTTCACAGGTTCGACTTGCTTTTTGGCTGTTACCATTTTGGTAACAGCCACTTTTCTTTGATGAAGTGTATTGGTTGCCACGGTTGAAATCGGATTGCTTTTCTGCTTCATACTGCTTTCCAATAAGGTAGTTCTTTTGTTCAACCGTAAGATTGCGACGTCCCAACTGATTTTGCAGATCCAGACGATGGCTTCATAACGGTCTGCAAACTCTTTTTCGTGGACAGTGTACGGGATGTCGGGATGCTTCTGAAGAATTGCGTAACGGTTATGACCGTCAATAATCAGTCCATTCCACACGATGATGGGGTTGATAACCTTGCCATCGCTGACGATGTTCTTTTCGAGCTGATCCAGCTCCTCAGATGTCAGCGGCGGAATCTTGCCCTGAAACTCAGGGTCAATCTTAAGCGCAGTCAATTTCATCATCGAACCGGCCTTTCTTAAAATAGGTGGCTTTCGGGCTAGTGGGCTGGATGTAGTAGTCGTAGCCAAAACGGGTCTGGCAGTAGGTGCAGGGTTCCTTGGTGAGCTGGTAGGGGTCAGCACGGCGGACACGGATGCCGCGCGCGTTGCGGAAAGCACTCAGGCAGTGCGGGCAGAGGGTGGTCAGGGTCGATTCATCGGGCTGGCGAGTAAAATTACGGCTCATAATCATTACCTCCGTTTCGTATAGGTGAGTGTTCGGTATGGAAAAAGCCCACTGCCGTGGTTCAGAAGAATCCCGGTGGTGGGCTTTGAAGTTTTGCTTTAAGTTTTTCCAACCTATTTGTCCTCGACCCCCGTTGGATTTGGAATACACCTCGGTAAGTGGGGACTTGCACCCCACTCCACATTGGCTTCTTCAGCCACCCCGTCTTCTTTATGACCGGGCCGCGAGTTACGGAAGTTTCATTATTTTGTCCGAGGGAATGATATTCAATTTTCAAGGTACGGTTTCCAGATTTGGGTTTCTCCCCGTCTGGGGTGTTGCCCTTGCTGTGACCATAGTGTACCTGAAAACTGATTGCCTTTTTAGGATGCATTCCTTCCGCTTTTTGGGCTTTTTCAGCTGAAAAAAGCAGCAAAACCGGAAGCTTTCCTTCCGGTTTCACATAGACACGTTTAATTTTTTGACAACAAAAGAAGCCGGAGAACACTCTCCGACTTCCCGTAGATTTGTTATTCGACCTCAATCTCCATAGCAAATGCCAGAAGCTGTTCCCTCAACGATTTCATAGCCTGCTTCTGGTCATTGATTTTTACTGAGTGCCAGCTCAGTTTTTGTTTCAACTTTCCCAAGAATGAGGTAATCCAGAGTGACATCAAAATGTACTGCAATCTCAACAAACAAGTCCAGCGGTGCATAAGTGCCTTTTTCCAGACTTCTCATGTGCCGATCACTAATGTTCAGTTTGATTGCGGCTTCTTCTTGTGTCAGTCCATGTGCTTTGCGTAATTTCTGGATTCTATAACCAGCGGCGTAAGGATTAAAGTACATAAGCCAGCCCTCCGACCATGCAGGAGTGCAGCCACAGGCCACACCACAGGGTCAGAGCGCGGGCGGACATTCGACACCAGCAGTTCATTTGACTGCCAGGGCTGGGTTCGTACTCAATCAATCTTCTTTTCATTGCTTTCTTCGTCCTTTCCTTTGTCGATTATGGCAATGTTATGGGGCGGAGCATGGAGAATGCACGGTGCGCTCTCCATGATAGAGAAAAACATCCCTATATTATATAGGACAAAAAACGGATAAAAGTTAGGATTCAATCGTAAAAGTTGAAAAAGTTGCATCTTTCTCGAAGTGCAGATAAAGCGAATTTAATACATTCCGAGATGCTTCCTGCTGTTACCCCCTCTTTTTGTGCAATATCCGATATCTTAAATCCCTGATAATAGTGATCGTAGCACCGTTTGGCCTGTTTGGGTGGGAGGGACAGAATGGCTTCATAAATGCTCATAGCAGAATGCCGCTGTTCGACAGCATCCACGAGAGCCGGTTTCTGAAAAAGGACACATTGCTCTACTGGAAAATTCGGATCATCCAATGAATGATATGCATGATATCGGCTTACCTGCCGTAGAAAAGCATCTTCTTGATGCTTAAAATCAATAAATAACTGATGGATTTCCTCCGAAACTTCAACAAAAAAATCCTCAGTGTATGTGGTAGGATAATGCTCTTTCAGGTTAATCGTAGGCATAGGCTTCCTCAAATCCGGTCAGGTTGTTGGCGAAATCGAATCAAGGGAGTGTAAGTACTCCTATTGAATCTCCTGCTCAAGATCATCAAACAAAGGGCAGGAGAAAAACTCTCCAAGAGACATGTTAAGGCCGTCGCAGAGTTTTTTGATCGTCCCGATAGAAACACTATGTCGGGAGGAATCGAGCATACTGTAAACGGTAGATGGCGTAACACCGGAACGGACAGCAAGTTCATTTGGACGAATCCCCGCTGGTCACAAAGTTCTTTGAAACGAATCGCCACAGCGTCCTTTACAGACAGCTCAATAACATCTTTTACTATCATGCTGCGCCTCCTTTGCATGATAGTAACGGATATTGAAATTTTTCGTGTACGCACCTGCGTATATTGACGAAAAGATGACAATATTTCATCAATGTCTTAGGCAGTACGAATTGTCTATTGCAATTTTAACTATATAGAAATATACTTATAAGTACCAAATCATTCCACCGTATAGGAGGACATTATCATGGCAAGACCCAAGGGAAGCAAGAACAAGACCCGTATCGTAAAAGTTACCGTTGATTATGCAGCAGTCGTTGCAGAAAAGGCCGCAGAAAAGGAAAAACTCGAATCTGAGGTTGCTGCGCTAATTGCCAATATCGATGATCTGAAGGCGCAGCTGAAAACCAAAAAGGCCAATCTAAAGGCTGCGACTAAAGATCTGGCGAAGGCTGAAGCAAAGAAGGCCGCTGTTGAAGCAAAGGCAGCAGAGGAAGCCAAGAAAGGCGAAGCCGAGGATGTGCTGAAGAAGCTGTTGGCCAGTGGTATGACTGCTGAAGAAATCCTTGCCAAGCTCCAGTGATGCGTTATGGGCGCAAGCAAGCGTATCTGTCCGAATTGCGGGCGCAAGATGAAGCAGCAGTTCATAGGTCTGTTTCATTGCAAGTGCGGAACAAGCTGGAAGCGTGATATTGGTTTCTTTGAACGCACTCCAGATATGGTCTTTGCACTTGAACGTAAAATGGTTAGCGGCAAAGTAAAGCAGCTACCTGTAATACGGTACAAATAAGAGAATGCCCACCAGCTTGAAAGCTGGTGGGCATTTTTGCTGTTGTTCTTACCTACTTAACAATAGTCTTTATAAAGGCTGTGAGTTTGAATCTGTTCTCCATCAAGTTTATCGAGTTGATTTACAAGTGCATTGATTCCATCTGCATGGTCTTCATTGAAATCAAAAAATTCTTGCGGAGTTACGTTGAGATATTCGCAAATATAGAAGAAGCTCGACATGGCAGGAAACGCTGATCCACTCTCGATAGCACGAATGTATCCGGGATTCTGTCCGAGGGAAAGACTCATATCCCTTGCGGAGACACCTTTTGTATCCGTAGTTCAGCAAGCCTCTTTGAAAAGTTTCTCGTACATAACTGCCGCCCTCCTTCTCTATCTTATTGTAGTCGAGAGAAGGCTCAAAACCGGACGATTCTATCTACAATTTTTAATTGATATAATCAATCATTCGTGATAGACTGTTTGTATGAGAACGAAAAAATCAAATGTGTCGCTGAGAGGTGGAAAATGCTTGACTACGATGAAATTGGTTACTCTGAAATAGAGGATTGCATAATTGATGCGAGAGAAGGAAACCTCAGTTCGTACTGGCAGGGATACGCTGAGAGGGAATTTGATGCGCTACGGGATGCTAACGGAAAGTTTCCAGAAAGGGCAAGACGGTTGTATAAAGAATATAAAAGGATTTTGAAAAATGTCCCCAGGCAGAATCCGACGAGGAAAAAGCCTTGCCGTAAAACAATATGGTGTCTAATAAAGCAATACTGAACAACTTCACTTGTGAGATGTCACCATATGATGACATCTCATGGTTGCATTGTTGTGGAGAATGAAGTATTATTATAAATATAGTATTGTCAATTTTGTGCGAAATGAAGATGGCAGGGGCGTGAATCTTAAATGCAAAATGAAACATCGCTTCGAGTTCTGTACCTATACAAAATACTTATGCGCTATTCGGATGTAGATCATCCTCTGTCAACCAATCAGATTCTTCAGTATTTTGATTCCATGTATGGTATCCGAATGCATCGAACGACTGTTTTAAAATATGTCGAACTATTATGCAGCAGTGGAATAGACGTTGTAGAAATCAGGTCGCGTAGCAAGAAGTATTATGTCAACGATCGAACATTTGATCTCCCAGAATTAAAACTTCTAATAGATGCGGTTCAAGCATCCCGATTCATATCTGCAAAAAAGAGCGAGGCACTTGTAGAAAAACTCACAAGCCTTGCAAGCGAGGAAAGCAAGGAAGAACTCAGGCGAAACCTTATCAATACAAGTAAGGTTAAATCCGAAAATGAAAAGACGTATTACATAATTGATGCAATCAATTCCGCAATTAATTCTGGCAAAAAAATTTCTTTCTATTATACTGAATACGACGAGCAAAAGAATCTTATCATAAAAAATGGGGGAAAGCCTTACTGCATAAGCCCATATTCATTAATTTGGAACGGGGACTATTATTATGTTGTAGGTTTTATGAAGCGAGAAACCGCGTTCATACATTCCGTATAGACAGAATAGCGCGTCAACCGGAAATCTTGAGTGAGGATGCCTATCCCATGCCAGCAGATTTTGACACTTCGGAGTATGCACTTGGAGTGTTTCAAATGTTTGACACATATAAGTCGGAAAAAATCACGCTAATAGTTGAAAATGCTCTGATGAAATATATCATAGATCAGTTTGGAATAGATGTTCATACTGAGAGGTATGATGATGATCATTTTTCCGCGCAGGTAACGGTCAGCGCAAGTCCGAATTTTTCAGATGGATTTTCGGGTGGGGCGGCAGAATCGTTATTAGATCCCCTGAAAGTGTTGTTTTCCAGTATCGGAAAATGGTTGAGTCCATTATAGAACAGCAAAAAATATTTCTGCATTCTAATTGAAGCTGGAGCAGTAGATGAAATACAATAATATGGAACAGTTTACCCCAGAGACAATCGTTGAGTTGTATAAAAAAGGAAAGCCGATTGTGGATATTGCGCATGGCTTGAATATAAGAGGTCGAGAAGTTATTGCAATCTTAAATCATCAAGGAATAAATGTGCATCAAGTCGAGATGTCCTACGGCGAAAAAAACAGTTTAGACCCGGCGAATTTTCGTTTAATCCAAATAGACACTCCTCGATTTTCCGTTAGAACAGTAAACTGTATTAAAAAAATCGGTGTGTTTACAGCAGAAGACTTATTGAATTGTACAGAAAGTGATCTCTGTAATATTAAAGGTTTTGGAAAACTTTCTTTGTCAGAGGTTGAGAAATTTGTTTCAGAGTTAAAAAACGGATTTTCTAGGGCAGATGTAAGTAATCCGATGGAAGAGGCATCAAATGCGACGAATACTGGGGTGTACAGGGCCGATGATAGATATGTATCCGCTTTGAAAAGCATATTTCTACCAATACAGAGATCAAATATTCAAAGGTGATTTTTCCTTTGCTGAAAAAGATGACTTTCCAGAGCAGTATGCTGACAAAGTAAAAATGTATGAGGATGGATATAAACTTCTGGATGGTGATATTTTAGAACAATGCAAAAATAATCCACAAAGCGTAGCTTTAATTATTGGCTGTCTTCTGGATTTCTCAAAAAGACAAAAAAGAAAAGAAGAAATCTATGAGGTTATTGATAGAATTCCTTCGTCCAGAAAAAATTGCTTGGCTAAATATTATATTGTTGCATATACCGACGATAAAGAAACACAGGATATTCTTTATCGATTCTTTGCAAACTCAACAATTCTGAAAACGCCCGATTTGATAAATGATCTGGATTATAACGATTATGTTATTTTGAAAAGTTTCTTGTCTTGGTGCACATTTGATCTCACCCAAGAAGCTCAGGAGCTTTGGGATGCTTCGTGTCCGAAAGATAATGTCAAGGATGTTCTTCATTTAAAAGCACATGGGCGTACATTGGAAGAAATTGGTAACAAACATGGCATCACCAGAGAAAGAATTCGCCAGATTGAAAGTAAGGCTGTTAGAATATTTGAGAGAAAGGAAAGTCAGTTACGATTTATTGCTAAAGTTTCAGCAGAAAAGAGCGGAGACCCTGTAATTCACCGTGAGGACATTGAAAAGTGTTTTCCTTTACACGCACGAGATTTTTTCTTTTTGATGGAAAGTAGCCACAACGGAAATTTCACTTATGATAAGGGACTGGATGTTCTAATAGTAGGAAATAATAGCATCTCTGAAAAGATTTCGACATATGTTGAATCGCTTCCTGATGTGTTTACATCGAAAAAGATGGTCGGCTATGTTACCGATGCAATCGAGCTTGGGCTTCCAGAGGATCTTGTTATTAAAGAAATTGACGGAGTGTACAAATTAACAGGTGAAACATATCATCGTTCTCGTTTATCGCTGGCTTCGATTTATCGAGACATTCTTTCAGAAAAATACCCAAACGGCTTTTGCACGGGTTCTGCAACAGAAATTAAAACGTTCCGAGATAACATAAAAGAAAAATATGGCGATGTCAACCTTCCTGTGAATGACCATGCATTAGTTGCAGCAGTTTCCCGAATCGGAGTGCTCTGTGGAAAGGGCTGCTATAAATTAAAACAAAAAGAATATATTTCCAAGGAACTTGCAAATCGGATTCACAGCTATATTGAGGAAAGCCAATCCTCGATCTTCCTTATGAATACGCTGTATGAAGTTTTTAAGGAAGATTTGGAAAAAGAGGGAGTCGATAACAAATACTATTTGCAGGGTATCTTACATGAACTCTATGGGGATGAGTTTGTTTTCACACGAGATTATCTGTCCAAAGATGGTGAGGACACTTCTCTGTACCCCACTATCGTTGATTTCATTAAAGAAGCAGCTTTTCAGGTTGACCGTGCTCAAATTCAAAACATTTTCCCGGTGTGCCCGATATTGTGATTCAGTTTGCGATTGAAAGTCCTGAAATCATCAACTGCTTTGGCAAATATATCCATGCCAGTAAACTGCGCATAAGTGAGAGCGAGAGGGAGTATCTGAAACAAAACATTGACGCAATTATTGCTGATGGGGCACAGCATCACATTAAAGAACTCTATAATTTGGTTTCGATAGAACGCCCGGAAATCTTTACAAGAAATGGTGTGTTTTATCCGTTCTCGGCATATAGCTTGATCGAGTATCTTTTCAGAGATGACTATAAGTTCACAAGACCATTTATTGCACAACAGGGAGTGGAAATTACCGGAACATCGGATGTTCTGCGCGAAGAAGTCTACTCACATGAATCCTACGATCTAAAAGAATTGAGTTCTTTGCAAATGAAAACCATCTTGTAATAAATTCTACATTGGATTTTATTGACAGCTGCAATGATGAATATTTGATGATTAGCGATCAGAAGATGATGAGAATAGCATCTATTGGTGTGGATGAACAGATTGCGCAGCAAGTTGAAAATATTGTTGTCGGTGAGATTGAAGAAACAACACCAATCTATAAGATAATTGGCTTGAGAGAACTTCCTAAAGTTAATGTTCCATGGACGGATTGGCTTGTGTACAGCGTTCTAAAAAAGTGGTCTCACAAAATTGATCTTGCGGCTTCAAATAAACAATTTAGATATGCAATTCCTTTGGCTTCGCCAAAAGGGAAAATGTGTGCAGAATCGTTTGAGTATGCCTATAAAGACCCGGATTATAAAGGAGAAATACCGATTTTTGATATTGACGAGTTGCTTGCGGGAGAGTATGGCGATTCTATTTTGGAGGAAAATCTATGGGATTAAAAATCTGGACATTAAACGCAGCTATATCAGCTACGGGGATGATAATATTCCAAAAGCGTTTCTTGTTCCAGCGTTGCGGTATGCAAAGTCCTACCAGAGAAGTGTTGGCTTTTTTTCATCCAGTGTGTTTCTCCCCATTATGGATGGAATTGTGTCTCTGTTCCGAAATGGTGGAAAAATTCAGCTGATTGCAAGTCCGCAGTTAAGCGAAGAAGATATTCAGGCAATCAACCTTGGATATGAAAAAAGAGATAAGGTTATAACGGATGCGGCAACGCGCGACTTTATGAGTAGTTTCCAAGAGTTTGATGAGGTGAAGTTACAGTTGTTGGTTGACCTCATAGCTTCAGGCACATTAGACATCAAGATCGCAACATTGACTTCTGTTGGAATTTACCATGATAAACTAGGTATTATAAAAGACTTTGAGGGGAATGCTATCGTCTTTTTCGGCTCAGCCAATTCAAGCATCAATGCCTATCAAAACAACTATGAGAAAATTCGTGTAGTAAAGAGCTGGGACGAAACGGAAAATGATGTAATTGAGGAGGAAGAAAACGAGTTTGAATCCCTTTGGCAAGGGAAAAATCCATATGTTAATGTCCTGAGTTATAGTGAGTCCGCAAAAGAAAATTTGATTACGATTATTCACAACAAAAAAACTGAAGCGGAAGATGCTAAAGATCCTATTAAACTTAGAGATTATCAGGAAGAAGCCATCGCAGCATGGGTTGCAAATGACTACCACGGCTTTTATGTTATGGCAACTGGTACAGGAAAAACTTGGACAGCAATTTTTTCTGCAAAAAAATTATTAGAACAGCACCCTGCGATGGTCGTAATCTGTGCGCCATACAAACATTTGGTTCGCCAATGGGCAGATGACGTAATAAAGGCGTTTCCAGATGCAAAAATTGTTATGGTGTCCTCGGAAAATGCAAAATGGGAAAGCCAACTCTCGGATTTGATAATTCGCAAGAAGTATCAGAAAGACCTACAGATTATTGTTATTTCTACGATTGCATCGTTTAAGATGCAACGTTTTAACAAGGCTCTTGGATATTCAAGAGAGCAGAAGTTGCTGATTGTAGACGAAGCACATCGTTTTACAGAGCGACCGGATGTATTGCATAAGCAATTCCAGTATATGCTTGGATTGAGTGCGACACCTTTCAGTGGAAGTTCAGCTCAAAAGGGACAAGAACTTATGAAGTTCTTCGGTGGACAGGTGTTTAGCCTTCCGATTGAAAGTGCCTTGGAACGGGGATTTCTGGTTCCATATTATTACTATCAATTTATGTTAATGCAACAGATTCCGAAGTTGCTCAATTCCGTTCGTACAATCAAAAAATATCATCCTGTTTTAAGAATGGAAGGTGCATTAACCCGGATTTGCTCGTGAAATCGCTCAGGGGTCGTTTGAGAGTGATTTCCATGTCGAGCGAGAAAATGGAAAACATCGACCGTATTGTAGACCAAATCGATGAGAAAGATCATATAGTGGTTTATTGCGGTGACGGAAAGCTCTTTGATGATCAAACAGGTGCTGAACTCCGGCACATCCAAGCTATAAAAAAGGTACTGGCTCAACATGAGTACAAGGCAAGTCAATTTACAGCGACTGAAAGCATGGATGACCGTATGGAGTTGGTGGACGCTTTTAATAAGGGAGAGATTACTGCGCTGGCGGCAATTCGTTGTTTGGATGAGGGCATAAATATCCCGTCGATTAAAAGCGCATTGATTTTGTCAAGCAATGATGATTATCGTGAGTTTGTGCAACGTAGAGGTCGTATCCTGCGATTGTATAAGAACAAGCAGTATGCAAAAATCTATGATGTCATTGTGCTGCCGCCTAACGACATGAGTGCGTGGGCAAAAATTGAATTGCGTCGATATAGAGAATATGCACACCTCGCACTGAACTGGAATGAACTTCAGGATGATTTGAACAGTCGATTGATGGAATATGGGTTGACTGAGGAAGATGTAAATGTTTATGACTATGAAGATATGGAGGTTGATGTAGATGAATGATCAGGAGGCAGTAGCCCACATGACAGAGTACATAAGGAAATTGGAGCAGACTGCACTGCGAAACAAATTGATTTCCGGGGCACAGAGTAAGAGCAGTATTGTAAACTCAATTTTGGGGGAGCTTGAGAAGGTGGTAACAGATGAAGATCAGCAAAATTGAATTTGAAAACTTCAGAAATTTTAAGGATCACGGAGAGGTTCGTTGCTCAACAGACGGAAAGGTGACAATCATCTATGGCAGAAACGGCGATGGCAAAACCACCTTGCACCAGCTGTTTCAGTGGGTCTTTTACGGTAAAGTTCATTTCAACAAAACTACCACAGATAGACTTTACAATCATCAGTATGAAAGTGAAGCGGCTCTTGGAGAGGAATTCCCGGTTTTGGGCTGCATTGACTTTGAACATGAAGGAAAAAATTATTCTGTAAGGCGTGTGTACACCTATAAAAAGGGCTTGCAGGAATCCGTTAAGGTTGCGGAAGATTTTTCGGTGAGTGTCGAAGATGAAGATCATAACTGGCGAAGGGTGGATAACCCGCGAGATGTCATTGAGAAATTGATCCCTTCTGGACTTTCTGACTATTTCTTTTTTGATGGTGAGAGCATGATTGCCGACCTTCGTGTCAAAGGGCGAGATTCGGCTGATAAGCTGAAATCGGCACTTTACTCGATGTTCGACCTTGATGTAATCGAAGCTGCCCTAAATGATATTGGCCGGGATGATTTGAAGACAACCGCTTTGGGAAAGCTGTTTTTAAGCAAAGGAACAATTGCAAGCGATAGCGAAACCAAGGCACTAAAAACAGACATTGAGGGCATCCAGACTCAAATTGGGCGGCAGAAAGCAGCTCTCGAAAAAGACACTGCCCGTAAAGCAGAACTTCAGCAGGTAATCCAAAGCGTATCAGAACAAATCGGAAAGCACAAATCAAAGGCAGAATATGAAGCGGAGCGACGCAAATTAAAACGTCAAAGAGATGTATTTCTGGGCAATGCAGATGAAAGCAAAAAGCAGTTCGGCGATGCAGTGATGGATATGTTTCCTCCGTTGCTGATTTCAAAATCCGTTGATGATGCGAAGAATAAAATCAACTTAAAATTGCACAGAACAAGCTCCCCGCCGGTTTGCAGAAAAGGCTCTTACACTATCTGCTATCCAGAAGCACCACAGAGTGCATTTGTGGAAGACCATTAGGAGAGGATGAGAGAAAGCACTTAGAAGGATTTTTGGATATGCTGCCTCAAAATCCTACACCAACCTCTACAATGAGTTTATTCAAACTGCAAAATTGTGGGGAAAAGGGTACGATAAAGGAATTATCGATGCAAAAATTCTAGCAGTTTCTGACAACAATGCTGAAGCGGCGGCTTGTGATCGAGCAATTCGGGAACTTGATGAAGAAGAAAAAAAGAGCACCGATATCGAAGACTTGATTGTTCAACGCCAAGAGGCCGAACAGGAAATTGCTGCGATTGATAGAAGAATTGCAGATAATTCAACCTTGGGCAAAGTGTTACAGGCGCGCTTGAAAAAGAAGATGGGCGAGTTTGATGAAAAACCAAACAAAGTCAGGAAGGAAGAATAGCGCAGCGTAGGATTGACATTTTGAAAGCGGTTTCGGACGGCTTTCAGAGCCAGTTGAAAACGGAGTCTTTGGCCTTCAGTCAAAAACTTGAGATAAATATTCAAGATCTTATCAACCGTATGTTGACAAGCCAGAGAAAAGTATCTGTTACTCCAGAATTTTCTGTTCGGATCACGGATAGCTACAATGATGAGTCAAAGTCTGAGGGACAATTTGCTGTTGTTTCGTTTGCGTACATTGGTGGCATTCTGAAAATGTTGCAGAGCGAAGGGAGCCTCCAGCAAAAGGAGTATCCGTTAGTCTTGGATGGTCCATTCTCAAAACTGGACCCGATTCAGCGTCAAAATGTTGTTGACGAACTTCCTCAATTCGCTCCGCAGGTAATCCTGTTTTCCAAGGATGATTTGCAGGAAGTGTTCAGTAAAGAGAGCATCGGCTCTGTATGGACAATTCAGAGCAACGAGGAAAAGAATGTGGCTCATGTTGAGGAGGGATTCTTGTGGAACTGACGAGGGATATTTATCTACGCGGGACAGCTTGGGCAACTGCTGTGCAAAGCCTCTCTGATATTTTTAGAACACGCACGAATTACAGCTTGTTTATGCTTTCTCTTTCTTTAGGGATAATGTATGATAAGAGAATTAAAGATCCGGATATGGGAGAAGTAGAAGATCACAACCCTCCGTCTGTTCCGCGTAATGTTTTGCAAAATCAAGCTAATATCAATGGAAAACTCGATTTTTTGTTTCAAGCGGCGATTCTCTCAACTAGAACAGAATCTTTGAGCGAAGATGAGCGATTGACATTGGCCTTTGGAGAATCCACCGATTTTAATAAATTGGGTTTTCTGCTAGAGTTCGCAAACTACGGAGTGACAAGGCTGATCGAGAAAGTTGGTGTAGACTCTCTCCAAACCATGGATCAAATCAATGAGTATCTGGCAGCAATCGTAGAAGGTCGAGATTTAGACATTGATGGGTTGCCGGATGATATGGCATTGGATGAACTTGCCGTTGACGACATTGAAATGAGCTGATTCCGTTGACAAGGAAAGCCACGCATGGTACACTTAAGTATATACTTAAGTACACATCATGCGTGGCTTTTTTGGAGTGTGCAAATGGATTTTTCATACAATTTCCCAGCTGTTCGAGGCATACAAGCTGGTAGGGAGTATTATGTTTCAATGGTTCCTCTTAAATTACTCCCCCGTCTTTTCCCGTCTGATGACGAAATTGTGCCGCCTGAATGTCGAGCGCAAAGACGAATCAATGAATCCCGTATCCCTGAAATCAAAAAGTATATCTTGGATAATCGAACAAACTATGTTTTTTCTGCATTATCAGCTGCCATAAATGGAGAACACAAGTTTATACCCTATGCGGATGGAGACGCAGGCGTTTTGACCGTGAGCATGGAAGCTATTTTTCTAATCAATGATGGTCAACATAGAAAATCCGCTATCGAGGAAGCACTTGCTGAAGATCCGACGTTGGAAAACGAGACTATATCGGTTGTGTTTTTTAATGATGAGGGCTTAAAAGAAGCCAGCAGATGTTCACTGACTTGAACAAGCACGCCGTGAAAACATCCAGTTCGCTTTCGACGCTTTATGATGCACGAGATCAGATTGCTGTTGCTACTAAGAATGTGATTGATTCAATTCCGTTTTTCAAGAAGTATACGGATAAGGAAAGAGATATTCTCGGAAAAAATTCGTCAAAGCTCTTTACGTTAAGTACGCTATACAAAGCAAATCAAAAAATCCTGCACTCCACACAATGTTCAAAGGAAGACGAACGGTTTCTGATTCAATATTGGAAACTCCTTTCGGACAACATTGAAGAATGGCAGGATGTTATGAATAAACAACTCGCAAAAAAATCCTTGCGAGAAGATTATATCATATCGCTTTCAATCACCATAAACGCCTTTGGGCGATTAGGGAGAGTCTTTTATAAAATTCGAGACTATGATATGGAATCCTATCTTTGTAAATTGAAAAATATAGATTGGATGCGATCAAATCCGATTTGGATGGGGCGTACAATCCGAGAAAATGGAAAGGTGCAAACGAGTGATGAAGCCATCATCTTGACTTGCTCGGCTATAAAAAAGAGTATTGGACTCCCTCTGAGTAGAGATGAGGAAAACAAGGAAAATCATATAATTAAGCGATTGGTGAAGAAAATGAAAGCAGAAAATGTGCATAAACCTCTGACAAAAGAAGCATTAGAGGGATTAAAAGAAACCGTACGCAATCTATATTTGTCTGATGAGATTCCTTGGGTCATTGGCTATTCAGGCGGAAAGGATAGTACTGCAACAGTGCAGTTGATTTGGCTTGCAATCAAGGAGCTGCCGGAAGAAAAACGGCATAAAACAATTCATGTGATCAACACGGATACGTTGGTTGAATCACCTGTTGTTGCAAAATGGGCACAGAACTCTCTTAAAATGATGGATGCCTCAGCCAAGGAACAGCACCTCCCCTTTGTAACCCATAGATTAACGCCGGATGCCGATAATACATTCTGGGTCAATTTGCTGGGACGCGGCTACCCTTTTCCTCGGAAGAAGTTTAGATGGTGTACAGACCGAATGAAAATCCAGCCTGTGAATAAATTCATCAAAGAAAAAATTGCTGAACACGGCGAGATCATTATGGTTTTGGGTACTCGGAAAGCAGAAAGCGCAAACAGAGCCAGAACAATGGCCTACTACGAAAAAGCGAGTGCGCGAGTTGCTCAGCCCAATCCCACGCTGGTGAATGAGCTTGTTTTTCGCCACTTTCGGAGTGGACAGATGATGATGTTTGGATTTTTTTGATGCAATATAAAAATCCATGGGGATACTCTAATCAGGATTTGTTGACGCTGTATCGTGGCGCAACAGCTGATAATGAATGCCCACTAATGCAGGATAAAAGCCTTCCCAGCTGTGGCAATAGCAGATTTGGCTGTTGGGTCTGTACAATGGTGGCACAGGATAAATCCATGGAAGCGATGATTGCCAATGACGATGAAAAAGCATGGATGACACCGCTTCTCGAATTCAGAAATGAATTTGGTGATGAAGAACATGATCGTGAGCGGCGCAGCTTTAGAAAACTGGGCGGATTTCTGCAAGGAAGTTATGGTCGCCTGCATCATGGCCCATATCTAAAAGAATATCGTGAAAAGTGGTTGCGGCGACTTTTGGAAATGCAAATTGAAGTCAATCAGAATGGCCCAGAGGAGTTTTCTCATTTGGAGTTGATTACTTTGCCGGAACTTCGAGCAATCCGTAGAATATGGGTTTTTGATAAGCACGAGTTTGACGATGCGCTGCCTCGTATTTATCAGGACGTAATGGGAAAAGAATTCTATGATCCTGAATGGGTTGGATCGGAAGCATTTAGAAAACCAGAGTGGGACACACTAAAGGATGTGTGCGACGAAAAATTCCCTGATGAAGAACTTCTGTTTGAGATGGCGTATAGCTTGATTGATATTGAAAATCAAGCAAGTTCCTTGAATCAGCGAAAAGGTATTTTGGATACACTGGAAAAATGTATCAAACATACTTTCTATAAAGATGAAGCAGATGCGACCCAGTATTATCTTGACCAGCTCACGCGGAAAAAGACATACGGTGGGAAGTATGATGAGAAATTTTGCAAACATTCAAGAGGAAACGGAAGAATTTGCATCGGATGGAGAGGACAGCTCTGAGGAGCCTGAGGTGGACGAATGATAATCACAAAGTTGGTCTTGCATAATTTTGGAGTTTATGCCGGGACAAACACATTTGAATTTCATGGAAAAAAACCAGTTGTACTTATTGGCGGAATGAATGGTCGCGGAAAGACAACATTTCTGGAGGCCGTATTGTTGGCTTTGTATGGAGCTAGTTCTTTCGCCTACGCGGAGGACATCATTCTAGCTATGCACAGTATCTGAAGAACTACGTCAATCGGGAAGATGGAACAAATCAAAGCTATATTGATCTGGAGTTCAAAGTTAATCCGGATGATTCGGAAACGTATTTAATTCACAGAGAGTGGTCTGCACAGGGGCTGCGTACAGGAGAACAAATTTCGGCAACAAAAAATGGCGAATATAGCCAGTTCCTGACTGAAAACTGGGCGATGTTTATTGAAAATATTTTGCCGAGTGGACTGTCTAGCTTTCTTTTTCGACGGTGAAAAAATAGCAGAACTTGCGGTCGAAAGCACAAGCTCTCAGATGAAAGAGTCCATCAAAGCCTTGCTTGGAATCTCTGTTGTGGATTCGTTGGAGAATGATCTGAGAAGAATTTTGTCCAAGAACATTCGTCTCGCTCAAGAAGGAAGCGATGAACACAAACTTGCGGAACTGAAGTCGGAGAAAGATGCCGTAGAAGAAAATCTTGAAAAAACCGATGAAGAAATTGCAAATATCCAGCAACAGGTAGATTGCGAGACGAAGGCACTTGAGAGCAAGAGGGCTGAATATTCATCCATTGGCGGCGATATAGTGTCCCAGCGTCAGGAAATGCTTCACCAAAAGACCGTCCTGACAATGCAGCTGGATCAGATTAACGAAGACTTGATTACGGATGCATCGGGCGATCTTCCGCTTGCGCTTGTTCAGAATCTCCTATGGAAAATCAAAGGTCAAGCAGAAACAGCGCAAAATGATAAGTTGAATCGTCTGGCGATTGAACGAATCAATGATTTTTTTGAGGCATATAAGGCTGCGAGTTCCACAGACGAATTGGATGCCCGTCAGTTTGTCAAATTTGTCTCAGAGCAGTACCCAACCAGTGAAGCACAAAGCATCAACCTGTCAGATATTGCAACCTATCAACTGCGGGAACTGCTGCGTCAAAAGTTAGATGCTGATATTATTGACGCTAAAAAACATTTGGAAACTCGCACAGATTTACAGAATAAGATCAATGAAATCGAGCATTATCTGGCGGTTGAAGTCGATACGCAGAGATTGACCGAACTTTACAGTGAAATTTCCGCAGCAGAAAAGAAAATAATTGAACTTAAGGCCGCTCTCCGAGCAGCAAAGGAAAAACGTGCTACATTACACGGTGATGTGATTCGCACGACAACAGTATATAATCGTTTTGTTGAGAAATATTTGAAAACACTTGAAGTCCATGATGATGGCGAACGGATTAATAAGTATATTCATCAAATCACATCGGTTTTGGGTGAATACAGAATTCGTTTACAGGCGCAGAAGATTGATGTCCTCGCAAAAACAATGACCGAGTGTTACAAGAGGCTGGCTGATAAAAAGAATCTGATTGAACACATTGAAATGGATGAAAACACACTCGACCTCCTGTATTACAATTACGATGGCAACATTGTTCCTAAAGATTCTCTTTCGGCAGGCGAAAAACAACTGATGGTTATTGCGTTGCTTTGGGCTTTGGGAATCTGTTCCAAGCGGCTTCCTGTAATTATTGACACTCCCTTTCTCGTTTGGATTCAAACCACAGGACAGCTTTAATAAAAACATATTTCCCTCATGCGAGTGACCAAACAATTATTCTCTCCACCGATTCGGAAATCGACCAGCACTATTACGATCTGATGAAAGAGAATGTGGATGATGAATACACCTTGGTTTATGATGATTTGTCCAAGAGTTCAAGTATCGTAAGTGGTTATTTCCCGGAGGAGTTCAAATGATTGTTAAACAGGTCAAAATATCAAATCAGTCTAAAGAACGTCTTTCACGGCTTAAAGGAAAACCGGAATAAAAACTGGAATATCCTTTGCAGATGGGCACTGTGCTATTCTTTAAGTGAACACACTGTTCCGACGGATCTCCCGATTGCATTGGACAGCAATGTTGAAATGTCGTGGTATACGTTTGGCGGCGAATACAACGAACTGTATGAAGCATTGGTGTATGCGTGGTGTGAGGAAATGGACTTGCCCACGGATGAGGACACCGTGTCAAAATACTTCAAGCTGCACCTTGAACGTGGCATAGCACACCTGTCTGGCACAAATTTCATAAAAAGTATTGATGATCTACTCAGACTTGGAATTGAGGCTTAAAAATGAGCGTCTACTTGGATTACAACGCAACTGCACCGATTGACCCAAGGGTGCTAGAAACGATGGTCGATGCCTATAAAAACCATTATGGAAATGCGGACAGCCGGACTCACGATTTTGGAAATGATTCCAGAGAAATCGTAGAAAAAGCGCGAGGACAGGTTGCGCAATTATTGAATGTGTCAAAGGGTGAGGTGTTCTTTACAAGCGGAGCAACTGAAAGTACAAATATTGCGATTCTCGGACTGCAAGAATATGGCGAGCAGACCGGGAAAAAGCATATTGTCACAACGTCCATTGAACACAAGGCTGTGATCAATGCAGCAAGGCATTTGGAAAAGTATGGGTTCTCTGTTGAATGTGTCTCACCAGATGCAACAGGGCGGATTTCGGCAGAGGATGTGTTAAACAGAGTCAGAGAGGATACGCTGCTTGTAAGTGTGATGCACGTCAATAACGAAACCGGCGTTATTCAGCCAGTTCACGAAATCGGACAGGCACTTGCAGAGAAAAACGTACTGTTCCATGTTGACGCAACCCAAAGCTGCGGAAAACTCGTCAAGGAATTGCAAACGCTCAACTATAATATGCTGTCCATCGGTGCGCATAAATTATCTGGCCCACAAGGAATCGGTGCGCTGATTCTAAAAAAGAGGCGTTATAAACTTCCGCCCGTACAGGCAATCACGTTTGGTGGGGCACAGGAACACGGCCTGCGACCGGGAACACTTCCTACTGCGTTGATCGCTGGAATGGGAAAAGCCTGTGAAATTGCTTTGGCGGAGTATGAGCAGAATAACGCACACTGTGCAGCATTAAAAGAAATTGTCCTTCAGGAATTGTCAAATAGTGGTCTTAAATACGAAATCAACGGAAATCCAACATATTGTGTGCCCAATACAATTAACTTTAGCATAGATGGTATATCGTCTGAAGCGTTGATGCTGGCATCGAAACAATACTGCGGAATCTCTAATGGGTCGGCCTGCAATTCGCATGATTACAGTGCAAGTTATGTTTTGACCTCAATGAAATTAAATCCAGATCGCATTGAAAGCGCAGTGAGAATTAGCTGGGGACCCAATATCGCCCCTGAAGTTTTTGCTGCATCAATCCATGAACTACTTTCTGTAGCAAAGGAAATGCTGTAAATAGATCTTTGGGGCAACCATTTGAGGAGGATGTTTATATGATTCGAGTGCGCTGGGAATTGGAAGAAGCAGTTGCTTTGATGGACTTGTACTTTAGATATGGGGCGACCCTCAGTGTTCCGAATGATGAGTTGTTGAAACTGTCTCAAATCTATCGGAATCGTGCTAATATCTTGGGACTGAATGTGGACGATAAGTTCAGAAATCTTTCAGGAATGAAGATGCAGCTTGGGTGTATTCATTATGTTGTAACAGGCGGCAAGGAAGGTATGTCTGGCGCAAGCAATCTGTTTTATAAGACGTATGATCTTTATAAAAACAATCCATGTGAGTTTCAAAATGTTTGCAAAAAATTTTATGCTGCGTATGAACGAAATGATATAAGCATACACTAATTGTTTTCGGAGGAGTATAGATATGGTGATTCATATTCCGCAACAGCTTACGCCACTCAATGCATTGAATTTTGCAAAATGGTTAAAATCAATGCATAGAGAAAATAAATATATTTATGATTTTTCAAAAATGCAGCATTGCCCACCGTTTGGAATGCTAATTGTAGCCAATGCTATCCGTGCAAAACAAGCCGCCTATCCGAAAAGTGAACATATTCCCAAAAGCTATGAAACCCAAGGTTGTCTTTTTGCTTCCGATTTTGGATTTTTTCGTATGTGTGGGTGGGATATTGGGCGATTGCCATCCGCTGAATCGTATGGAGCAACATACATTCCAATAAAAAGAATTTCCATTAAAGATCTCCAGAATAAATATCTGGATAGCACAATTATTTTGTGTGAGATGGTCGAGAAATATTCTCAAGATTTGGCGGTAACGCTAACAAGAGATGCTAATTCTCCTCTTACAAGCGCATTTCGCTATTGTTTAAGAGAAATCATTAGAAATTCATATGAACATGGAAACACAGAGGAAGTATGGGTTTGTGTAGAGTATTGGGAATCAAAAAATCTAGCGCAGATTGCGTTAAATGGGTATGGGAATGAGCTTGGGCGAGGCATTATAATCCAAGAAATGATAGAGAGGCCAATAAAATGGCGTTACAGCCGGGGCACAAATACTTGGAAAGAAACAAGACCCGGTAAGATAAAGGGAAATTTCAGGCTGCATCAATCGTTCTATCTGTAGTCGTGAAGGTTCGTTTTGGTTGTGCAGCGGTAAGGACGCAACATTAGTCAACCACGATGGACAAATAAACTACGATATTGATTTTAATGGAACAGCTGTTTTCATGGACATCAACACATCCAAAGTACAAGATGTCGAAAAACTTCTTGATGAGATCATTAGAACAGGTGAAGAGAAAGCTGCACAATATGCGGGTGAACGTGTTCTAACGGCATCGAAAGTGTCATCAATCACATCGTTGATGGAAAAACTACTTTAATCGTAAATAACCAAGGATAGATCTAACGCAATGCAGCAAGCAGGGCGTTCGTATATACAAACGCCATTTTTGCGTTGCAAAATGCTTGTTGGGATAGTCCCAAACCCTTTGTGTACTGCATCCGCTGGATGCAGGCTGCGCATTTGTGCCAAATGCTTCTATAACGAAAAAGACCACCGAGGACTCTCCCAAAAAGCGGGAGCAATCCTCGGTGGCCTCTGTTATCGGGTCTGCGATTTTTCCTTGGTGGCGTTTTCCTCGGCGAAGAACAGCTCCACATTCTTCTGTGCTTTTTTCAATTCCTGCATTTCATCCCGTGCCTTACGGTAGGCTGGATAAGCAGCTTTCTTTTGAGAAAGCAGTGCGGAGTATTCGGCATCCAGTTCTTTTACCTTTGGCAACTTTTTCAAATTCGCTTCGTCAAAAGCGGCTTTTGCCGCCTTGTGTAGCGTGATTTGCTCCCGGTGTTCTTCAAAAACTTCTTGCTGTACCCAGCCTTACGGTATGCATCATACACAGGTCGTGTCAGCGTAGTTGGCGATGTGCGCCCGCAGGACAGCAATCTCTGTCATACGCTGCTCTGCGGCCTTGATGGAATCGCCTAGCTCATGGTATCGTGCAGTCGCTGCATTTACTCGCTCCTGCATTTCTTCGATGCTACCGATTTTATTTTCCTGTAAGAAAATCAGGGTCTTGGACATTTCTTTCAGATTATAGCGTTTTGCCCACCGTGCGTAGCCTTCGCCTTTGCCCTCGGAGTTTGCCTGAATGTCCACCAACAGGTGGAACGACTGTTCTTTTGGAGGCTGCTTCTGATGCGGGCGGTGTTCGGCTTCTCCTGCAATGACCGCCTTGATTTCATCTTCACTATATCCTGCGCCTAATGTGCGAAAACGGATAAAGCGTTTCTGCCGTGCACCTTTGACCGAGGTATGCTTTCCTCGTTTGACCTCATAGCCCTGCTGTTCCAGCTTTTGAAGAAAGATTTCAAAGTCTGCGGGCTTCTCGTTCAGCAGGATGCCGTCAATTACAGAACACAGCTTGTCACGATTGCTTTCTTTGGGTGGATAAAGTGTGCGCTTTTGCCGCTCCCGGTACGGCTTGATCTCAATGACGGAAAGCTGATGTTCCAGACAAATCAAATCGCTCAACCGCTGCACCGCAAACGAACAACAAAATCCCGAAATTTCCGGGTACTCCAGAAGTGCGGTGGAGTTGATGTGATTATGAATGTGTTCCCGGTCGGTATGGGTCGCCACAATAAAAGCATACTTGCCCTTGGTAAACCGCATGGCAAGCTCATAACCGACTTTATTGGCTTCCTCGGCGGTGATCTCTCCGGGTTTGAACGACTGCCGAATCTGATAAGCGATCACATCACTTTTCTGCCTGCGCCCGGTGGCAAATTCGTATTGGCGTTTGGAGAGCACAAATTCTTCATCCACGGTCAGGGGACTGCATTCGTAACTGCTGACCAGTTCGCCCTGCTGTGTCTTGTCCGGGTTCTGGGCGTAATCCGTGCGGCTTTTCAGGCAGGCCGCAACGGATTTTCCATATTTTTGTTACCGTAAATCAATCTTATTTGTAGCCAGTTTGACCTCCCGGCCGCAAAATGCCGCAGTGGCGCGCGGAATTTTATAATTCTGCAATCCAGCCGCTGAACCATTCCACGGCTTCCACAATGACCGTTCCGGCGGTGAGGAGCAGGAAGCATCCAAACTCTGCCACCAGCAAAATCAAAAACTGCAGCCACTCCCGGCAGTACAGCGTGTAAAGCCCACAGCCGAAAATATACATCATCGGCAGTGCAAGGATGAAAGCGGACAGATTCAGCGTCCACCGCAGCATCAAAGCCAGAAATGCACTCACCAGAACCAGAGGGAGAAGAAGAACTTTTACCACGAATTTCATTCGGATGCACCACCTTTCCGCTTTCAGTATATAGAAGATTCTGCGCACCGTCAACGATGCCAGACACTATGTACCCCACAGCCGGAGCCGTGGGGCAGGGTCAGAGGTCAGCCAGCCGGGAGAGAATCTGCTTGCCAATGGAGATCAACTCATCGAGCCGGGTGCGCAAGTCCTCCAAATCGGCGGCGTAGACCCGACCGTTTTCATTGGCGGCTTTGGCGTACTGGTTCAGATTGTTGCTGCACATCTGTAAAAGATATGCCATGCGGCGCAATTCTTTCAAGTCCAGATGCAGGCAGTAACCGTCCAGAGCCATCTTGCGGATATAGGCGCTCAGGCTTCGGATGCCCATGCCCAGCATCTTTTCGTAAATGCGGTTCTTCTCGGCTTTTGTGGTTCTCAGGATGATGATCTCGTCCCGCTTTTCCCTCACCGGGCATCACCGTCCTTGTCGTAATAGCTGCGGAAGGGCTTCACCGGCTCCGTCTTATCCGACTTTTCTTCCAGCGCCGCCAGCACCGAGGAGCGGCGAGGTGCATCCTCCTGTTCTTCCTCGTCCTGTTCCGGCTCGTGGCTCTTTTCGTCCACATCCAACTGGGCGTTCAGCTCTGCAAGCCGTGCGGACTTCTCCGCCAGTTCTTCCTCCTGCGGGAAGGGCTTTTCTACCTCGATCTGCGCCGCCGCCTGTTGCTGATGCAGGGTTTCCAGCTCATTCTCGGCGGCAGTGATGCGCTCCGGGAAGCTGTTCAGGGAATTATCCAGACGGATAATGTTGCCCAGCGGGTCGGTGCCCAAGGGCACCGTGTACTTCCGCTGCCCTTTCAAAAGAGCCTGATACTCCGTGCGGAAAGCGTCAAACCGCAGAGAAAGCTCAAAGCCCCGGTAGCTGCCGATGACTTTTTCCTCGGCGTTGGGCAACTCGGAGCAGGCAAGCACCAGACGCTCACCGGCGGTCTTCTTCTCGTCGTAGGTCACGCCCTTGATGACCATGCCACAGAACTCCTCCTTGCCCTGCGGATGGGCGGCGGCAAGCTGTGCGTCCGCTTTCAGCCCGGCAATGTGGGCGTTCGCTTCCTGAATGTCTGCCGGGAATTTTGTCAGCAGTTTGTCCTGCAAGCGGAATTTCTGGCTCTGGTGGTCGGCTTTCAGCACCTTTAGCTTCGCCACCTGCACGTCCAAGTCCATCTTCTCCTTGATGAGCGGATTTCCGGCACACAGTGCCTTGATTTCGGCGTAAGATAGCGCTTGCTCGTCCACATCCTCGCAGGAGCGCACCGGGGATTTGAAGTCATAATTTGCGAGATGAATCGCTGTTTATTCTCAAGGGTCTGAAAGAGGTACGAATCAAATGTGCCTTCGGTGACGTAGTTGAACACCTTGACTTCCTTGTTCATGTTGCCCTGCCGGATGATGCGCCCGTTGCGCTGGGTCATGTCGCTGGGCTTCCAACCAACATCCAGATGATGCACCGCCACAAGCCGCGATTGGATGTTGGTGCCTGCCCCATTTTCGCCGTACTTCCGAGTAAAACCCGCACATCGCCAGAGCGTACTTTGGAGAACAAAGCCGCTTTTCGCCTCGGTGTCGGCGTTGTGGATAAACTAGATCTCGTTTTCCGGCACACCGGCGGCAATCAGCTTTTTGCGAATGTCCTCATAGACATTGAAGTTGCCATCGTTCTTTGGTGTCGAGAGGTCGCAGAACAAAAGTTGGTCAACTTCTGTTCTTTACCCTCCTCCCAGATTTTCAACACATTTTGAACGCATACGTTCAATTTGCTGTTGGGATCATCTGGCAGCATGGGATTCATCAAGCGAACGTCCAAGCCGATTTTTCTGCCGTCGTTTGTGACGCAGAGCATATTGTCCACGGAGGCATCTACTGCACCGGAGTGGATTTCTGCAGCACGTTTGCTCAGTTCCTGCACCATTTTCTTTTGAATCTCCGAGGGTTTTGCTACCACGGTCTCAAACTTTGCTTCGGGCACAGGCAGATGAAGCTGGTCAGATGTTTTAATGTCCGCAACCTCCTTGAACATGGACATCAGTTCCGGCAAATTGAAGAACTTTGCAAATCTCGTTCTTGCCCGATAGCCGGTGCCCTCCGGGGCCAGTTCGATGGCGGTGGTGGTCTCTCCAAAGGTAGATGCCCAGCAGTCGAAGTGGGTCAGCTTTTTCTGCTGCAAGGTGCTGTACTGGAGGTAGCGCATGACCGTGTAAAACTCGGTCATGGAATTGCTCACGGCGTGCCCGTGGCGAACCACGCCACGTCCGCCGGTGATCTCGTCCAGATAGCGGCACTTGCCGAACATATCGCTGGATTTCTGGGCTTCGGAGGTAGAAAGGCCAGCAACATTGCGCATCTTGGTGTAAAGATATAATGTGCGCCATCCTCGGAGCCGCACAACGGTCTGCGAGGTAGTGCGCTTTGTTGTGATAGGTAATCCTTTGATATAATCTCTGGATTTTCCCCACCTCACGCCGGGCGTGCACCTTTCAGCGCACCCGGCGTACCATCAAATCGATTTACTTTCTTCCTTCAGATTCAACACTGCTGTGTTCTCACGGACACAGAGTGGTTGTAAATTTCACATCTTGAGTTTTTCGCGGTATTTCATGATTTTGCCTACCGTCTTTGCATCAAGCTCAGGCGGTATTGGACTGTTGTGAACCATGCGGTGGCATGGTTCACACAGCCAACCAGATTTGGCACTTTATTGATTCTATCAAGTGGAAGCTTGTTTTAACATGGTGACAATGCTTTTGAAGCATAGGTGAGAAGGCATTTCCACAGCATTTACATTTTCCTTTGTCCCTGCTGTAAGCATACTCCGGTTCATATAATACTCGAAATTCATCTTTCCCTTTGCGTATGCTGACATTGCAATATCGTTCGGGGAATTAACAGATGGACGGTCACATGGCAGTGGCTTGTGCTTAGCATGATAGCTCACATACCGTCTGCGCCCTTCCGCTGTATACGGCGTCATTTTCTGGTCAAATGGCTTGGGTTCATAGTGGCTATGCGTAATAAACGCAAAGGTTATGCCAAACCATTTTCCTTCGACCCATACAGCAAATGTCTTGCTGTCGTAGCCTTTGTGTCGGTCAGGAAGATTGCAAAGCGCCTTCAGCGGCACCTGCATGGAGTTGTACCGTTTGGGGTACAACCTTTTCCATACGGCCAGTGCTGCATTGTTTACTCTGCGGTCTATCGCATGGTAGGCATGAGAGCAGATGGATGTCTGCAAGTACTGTGCCATACCCATAATGACAGAGTTGACGTACTGAATTTGCGCAGCCTGCACATTGACTTTTTGACAAAGTTCAATGCGGTGCACTTCTTCGAGCAGTTTCTTGATCTTCTTTCCTAACCGTTCCATATCCGGCAGCGGCTTTCCAACCAGATGTTTCGTCCATGTTGCCGGGTCAGGAGTTTTCCGTTTTCGTTCGGCCTTTACCACAAAGCCAAGAAAGTGTATACCGTTTGTCCGCAGGTCTGTTACATAGGTCTTCTCCTGCGACAGTTCAAGTTTCATTCTGTTCCGAAAATATTTTGTCAAGACACGTTTCAAGCGGAGCGCTTCCTTCTCCGTTGACGTCAGAATCACCCAATCATCGGCGTAGCGATAATTGTACTTTGGCGTTACACCAGCCCATTTTAGTCGCCTCGTATCGTTGCATTTGTGCTTGCACTGTCTGTGCGGCTCCATATACATACGACCAACATACCAATCGAAATCGTTGAGATAAACATTGGATAAAAGCGGTGAGAGGATTCCGCCCTGCGGCGTGCCAAGCTCTGTTGCATGAAACAGGTCATTTTCCATATATCCAGCTTTTAGCATCTGACTGATAATTTTCAGCACACGCTTGTCATGGATACCAATTCTCCAGAGCTTTTGGGCAGCAGTCGGTGATTGATATTGTCGAAGCATCCCTTGATGTCGCCCTCAATGGCCCACGGGCTGGTCGGGCGATTTACATCCAGCATTTATGACATTGATGATACCCCGGATTGCGTGTTTCTGTGCCCGATAGGGGCGAAAGCCGTAGCTTTGCGGATAAAATCTCGCTTCACAGATCGGCTCGATAATGATACGCACATTCCTGTATGATCCTGTCAATACAGTGGGGATACCCAGCGGTCTTTTCTTGCCGTTACTCTTTTCGATATATTCACGGCGGACTGGTTTGGGGCGGTAGTTGCGAAAACTCGATTGAATCAATAAAATAAGCTCATCTTTGGGCATTTGAAGGTATTTGTCCATTTTATCTTATCTACGCCAGCAGTTCTGCTGCCTTTGTTGGACTTGATATTGTGGACGGCGGTTACAATGGTCACTTCATTTGCCATCGCTTCCACCAGACCGGTGAACGATACTCCTTGACCGGACTTCTCATAGAGAAAGTCCTGAATCTTTTTAAGTTCCATTTCCGTTGAAAATCTGACGTTCAAATGCACAAGGTTTTCACCTCGCAGTTCGTCACCCATCTTTCAGGGAGTTATAGGATTTTCGTTTTGTGAAATTTACAAATCGATTTGACTCGTATCCTTCGCCATGGAATATTTCAATTCCGTTTGACTGGCATTACCCAGCCCAGACTACTATGATACGGCTGACTTCCTGTTGCTTTCACTGCGCTGTAACGCTCCAACAACAGGCTCTCAAACGTTCCTTAATCTCTATCCTTGTTCTGAAACCCTTAGGCCGCTACCTTACACCGGGAAAATCTAACCATGCTTTGAACCACAGTTGCTGCATGATTCCTGATGGGGATTTCATCCCACAGGGCGTGTGCAGAAAACCAGCCACACACACTTTTCCAAGGGTCACCCTTTCGGATGTCGTCAACTCTTACGATGCTGCATAGCTTTCCTAACGGATAGCCATAGGTTTCGGAAGCCCGCACCATTATTGTCCATGCCTCTTTGCAGAGGTTTAGGTTTTCAGGTTACGCCTTCACCACGCTCTGTACAATGCACACTTACAGGTGGCAACGCACAGTGGAGTATTAGCTCTCGTACTGTCTTGAATTTTGACCTATTCTCAGGAACTTTGTTCCTCGACATTGGTTCTGTACGGCAGAGGAATTTCACCTCTGATTTTGAGATTAAAGTTCTCTGTGATATTTTCTTATTGCTAATTGCAATCACATGGTGCTTTTCGTCCTTGCTGTCAACAAGGGCTTATGCACAACATTTCGCACAATTTTTGTAGAAGTGTGACTCGTCTACAAACAGACGGTCAACGCCCAACTGCTCAAAGGTGATAACATCATCCTTGCGCGCATCGGAGCGCAGCTTTTCCAGCTTCGTTTCCAGCGTTTTGCGGGTCTTTTCCATCTGCTTGATGCTGAAATTTTCGCCAGCATTGGCTTTCAGCTCATTGATGGCAGCAAGCGTTTCATCAATCTGCTCCTGAATAATGCGTTCTTGCCGCTCATAGGACAACGGGATGCGCTCAAACTGTGAATGACCGATGATGACCGCATCGTAGTCCCCAGTCGCAATTCTAGCACAGAATTTTTTGCGGTTGGCGGTTTCAAAGTCCTTTTTTCGAGCCACCAGCAGCTTGGCATTGGGGTATAGGTGCAAAAACTCTGCCGCCCATTGCTCCGTCAGATGATTTGGCACCACAAAAAGACTTTTCTGACACAGCCCCAGCCGTTTGGCTTCCATTGCGGATGCTGCCATCTCAAACGTCTTTCCGGCTCCCACTTCGTGTGCAAGCAACGTATTACCGCCATAAAGCACATGAGCGATGGCGTTACGCTGGTGTTCCCGGGCGAAATTTCCGGGTTCATACCGACAAAGTGGATGTGGGAACCATCGTATTCGCGCGGTCTGTTGCTGTTGAACAGTTCGTTGTACTGCTTCACCAGTGCAATGCGCCGCTGGGGGTCTTGCCAGATCCAGTTGGCGAAAGCATCTTTGATTACCTGCTGTTTCTGCTGCGCCAGCATGGTGTCCGTTTTGTTCAGGACGCGCTTCGGTCTGCCTTCTTCATCTTCAATGGCATCATAGATGCGCACATCTTCAAGTTGAGCGTATCTTCCAGAATCTTGTAGGCATTGGCGCGGGATGTGCCATAGGTTTCGGTGGAGGTAATGTCGCCTCTGCCCATAGCCGACTTGCCCTCAATGCGCCATTCTGCGGTATAGGGAGAATATCTCACTTTAACTGCATGACGCAGATAGTAGGGAATCTGGAAAGTTTCTGCCATAAACTTTTGGATGATCTCCGGCGCAAGCCATGTTGCACCCAGCCGCACATCAATTTCAGACGCTTCAAGGTCTTTCGGCTGCGCCTTTTCCAATGCGGTGACGTTGACTGCAAACTCCGGGTTGGTTTCAGCAGCAAGCTGTGCCATGCGCAGTTTTGCCCGGACATTGCCGGACAAGTATTCATCCGCCATTTGCCAGCCCGCTTCTGGGTCAGTAGGGTCTGTGCCGGGGTCTTTGAAAATTACGCCGGATAGTTCGCTGGTGATTCGCTCATAGTCGCCGGGAGTGACGAGCAGCTCTGCCATATAGGGCAAATCCACCCGGCCACGCTCTCCGATGGAAATTGCAAGTGCTTCCGTGGGAGTGTCCACGCTGGTGACAGTACGTTCCGGGCGAATGGTGCGTTTGGTGAACATCGCCGCCTTGCTTTTGAGCTGCCCCTGATCGTCCAGATTTTCCAGAGAACACAGCAGATAGTAAGAAGAATCCTGCTCAAATAATCTGCCGTTTTTGCGGTCATTCAGCAAGCCGTATTTTGCAGAAAAGGCATCGTAGGCGGCATTCAGCTTTTCCTGCGTAGCCTGAATGTCGGCATCCGGGTAGTCGTTTAGCTGCTGGTCAATCAACTCATTGACGATTTGCCGCAGCTCCACCATCCCGGTCACACGGCCTTTGGCGGTGTCGGAAAGCTCCACCTGTGTCATAACAGAATTTTCGCGGTAATACACTTCACCGTCAACCACGGTGTAGGAGAAGTTCTTCACATCCGGGTCAGCAGGGAGAATGTGTCGCTCATTTTCTGCATCCGCAATATCTGGTATTTCCACCTCGACTTCGGTGTACTGCCCCTCAATATGCTGTACCGCTTCGGCAAGCTGGTCTGCCAGCACTGCACCCTCGATGGGGTGCACGGTGCATTCCTCACGGCCATACTGGGTGCTTTCAGAAGTCAGCTCACCCAGCACCATCTCCGGGTGGTCTACGAAATATTGGTTGATGGCAAAGCCATCTTCCGTTTTGCCAAGCTGCACCCAGTCCGGCTCATGGTCGATAGGGCGGTCACGCTTTTGCAGAAAAATAATATCGCTGACAACTTCTGTTCCAGCATTTGCCTTGAACGCATTGTTCGGCAAACGGATAGCTCCCAGTAAATCAGCGCGTTCTGCAATGTGCTTGCGGGCAGAGCTGTCTTTACTGTCCAGCGTGTAACGGCTAGTGACAAAGGCCACAATGCCGCCCGGACGCACTTGGTCGAGGGCTTTGGCAAAGAAATAGTTGTGGATGCTGAAACCAAGTTTGTTGTACGCCTTGTCGTTTACCCGGTATTGGCCAAAGGGAACATTACCCACGGCAAGGTCATAGAAATCGCGGCGGTCAGTGGTTTCAAATCCAGCAACTTTAATGCTGGCTTCCGGGTAGAGCTTTTGTGCAATGCGGCCTGTGATGCTATCCAGTTCCACGCCGTATAAGCGGCTGTCCTGCATGGTGTCCGGCAGCATACCAAAGAAGTTGCCCACGCCCATGCTCGGCTCCAGAATGTTGCCGCTGCGGAAGCCCATTTTTTCGACTGCATCATAGATAGCGCGGATAACGGTTGGGCTGGTGTAGTGGGCATTCAGAACAGAACTACGGGCAGCAGCATATTCATCTTCGGAGAGCAGTCCTTTCAGTTCGGTATACTCTTTTGCCCAGTTGTCCTTGTCAGGGTCAAAGGCATCCGGCAGACCACCCCATCCAACATACTGCGAAAGCATTTCCTGCTCCTCGGCGGTGGCTCCACGGTGTTCCTGCTCCAACTGGAACAGGGTGCGGATGGCGGCAATATTCCGGGCGTATTTCTGTTTTGCACCGCCCTCGCCCAAATGATCGTTCGTGATGTGGAAGTTTCCGGCGGCTTCCGGCACAGGTTCGGCGTTCAGAGCTTCGTCTGCGGCAGCGGCATCCGGGAAAGTCTGCCACTCACCGTTGACTTCCACGGAAATGGGCAGCTTGTCCAGTTCTTCATCGGAGAGTTCCGGCTCATCCTGCCGCAGACCATCCTCGAACTGCTGTTTGTTCAACACCTCGTTGCTCCACGAATAGCCCTGCGCACTGGTGTCGATGCGCACATCGGTTTCACCAACATAGCCGACCTTTCCCTCGATGGTTCGGGTAGGCAGTTCAACAACGACATCATCCCCGACCTTATAATCGACTGCTTTTTCGGGAGCGGTGTCAAGAGCTTCGTCTTGCTGTTCGTACAATTCCCGGACAACAGACAGCGGTTCTTCCCGAAAAATCGGCACCCGCATATCGGCCAGTGCCATATCCTGCAAGGAAACCTTGCCCTTATCAAAATCCACTCCGTCAATCCGAAATTTCCGGCCATCCATATTGATGATGGAGCCGATGGGCAGATAGTCCTCTTTGTGCAGATGTTTAGTCTGGTGATGAGTCCCATCTTCGTTCAATCCGGCAATGTAAACATCGTTGCCCGCAGACCACAATTCTTTTGACTTTCTTGCCCATAAGCTAGGTGGAAAGCCTGTGACCTGAACTTCGCCCAGTGCTGTTTCTCTCGTAAACAAAGCACTGTTGAGAACTTTGCGACCTTGGCAGCATCTTCTCCATAGAACATAAAATTGCCGCCAGCTTCAAATCCAACCAGAGTATCCGGGTGCTGCGCCTTTAATGCAGTGTATTCGGCTGCACTGGCGGCGTTCAGTTCAAGGGGAAAGTCGCTGGCTCTTCTTTCTTTGTCCGACAGGTAGCGGTTAGCCTGAATCATCAGATCAATATATTTTTCGACCCGATCCCAGCGGAGAAGCACTTTCTGATGGTCGGGATAATGCTCAAACGTCAGACCCTTGCTGTCATGGTCAAGCCAACCACTGCTTCCGTCCAGATAAGTGTGTGAAGAACCGCCGGGGCCATACGGTGCATATTCGTTGGCAAGAGCTTTTGCCCGGAGTTTTCGGTCAGGCTGGAGCTGATAAATTTTCCAGATGCGAAGTTTGCTGTTTTCAAAGTTAGAACCTCTCCGCAGCGCGTTTTCGATCTCAGCCTGTGACAAAGAGAAAGCGGAGGGCGATTTTTCGCTCTCCGCTTGGTCGATGGATTCAATTTGTTCAGCTTCGGTGGGAATGTGTGCATCGAAGAAACTTAGCTGTAGATCAGCTCCGTCAGAACCAGTTCCTCGGCCTGTGCTTTCAGGCTGTTCATGTGCTGCACCCACGCCATCTGATTCTGCTCCTTGTTCGGAGCCGGGTTCTGTTTCAGCAATTCCTGCATGGTCTGCCGCATCCGGCTCTCTGCGGTTTGCTCCACCTCCAACAGGTGCGGATGCAGAGTTCCCGACAGAAGCATCGAGTTGTACAGCACCGGGCGATGCTTCATCAGGTAAGTCCGGCGCAGTCGCCCGTATTTGCCCAGTGTTTTCTCCTGCCGGGGCAGGGTCAGGTTCGGGAGCTGATAATCCCCGATGGTCGAGTAGGTCACGTTCCTGCTGTTCATATTCATACTGGCTCCTTTCTACATTGCGGCGGCGGATTGTCGTCTTTACGGTTCTTTCGATGTTGCGCAGCACATCCCGGCTGCACTCGCTGACTGCGGTGCCCAACGCATACACGGCGGCAGGAGTGGAAAAGGAGAAGATGGCCTGAAAATCGTCCCGGTCAAAATGTCCTTCCGGCTCAAAACCGCATCGTTCAAGGACAGCATAGGTGATGCTGATTGCAGCGGCACTTTTGAACTGGAACTCCTGTCCGGCTTCATCATAATCCATCAGGAACGAGCCGTCAACGATGTCGAGAATGTCATTGCTATTGTTGTCCCAATAGGAATCCACCAGCTTGCCGCAAATGTCCGCAATCTGCTGGGTGATTCGTTCATGCCGGACACCGTATTCTCTGGCAAGCATTTCTGACACAGGCTGAACCAGATCAGGGCCGAGCTGCCACACCTCAGGGTCACGAGAATTGCGGCGCACCCCGGTATCGCTCACATCAAAGACATAGTGCAGACGTGGGACACTGCTGGACTGGTCTAACAGGGCGATGCCCTTGGAGCCATGCCTGACGTAGCGGTTCATGCGGTTGTTCCAGAGGTCGAAACTGGCACAGGCGGTAGCATCAGGACGCTGGGCGTAGATCATGAGCTGGTCTGCATAGCTGTATTTATACAACCGGGATGCAGTGGTCAGATAGTCCGTCCAGTTTTCCCAATACCGGGTCAGTTCCTTTGCCGTTTGCTGGGCGAGATTAAGATATTCTTGCGTTTTATTTGGCATTGCGTTCCTCCCTTCATGTTTCGTGGAAAACAAAAAAGCGAGCGGCCTTTTCAGGTCACTCGCTTATGGAATCTATGGTATTTTAATCGTATTTTGCGGCGAATTTTTCTGCCATCTCAAGCAGACGGTCAAATGTCTGATTTTCCTCCGGCTGCTCAATCAGTTTTGCAAGCAGGGCGCGGAACACATCGGTGCTGTCGTGCCCCAACGCAACTGCAACTTTGTCGATGCAGTCGTGCAGTTTCTTGACAGCATCATCGGAGGGCTTGGATTTCGCAAGCAGGTCGGACAGGTAGCTGATGAAGGGATAGGTGGAATCATCGTCGATGATCTCGTTGGTTTCCTCGATGATCTTCTGGTTGTCTTCGGGGGTCATATCGCCCTTTTCTTCCCATACATCACGGGAAGAAGTGCGGCCTTTCAGAAAAGTGGCAAAGAGCAGGCGGTCAAGGGGAGAGCGTTTTGTGGTGTCCATTGGCAAGCCTCGCTTTCTTTTTTTGTGAATCGAAATTGGTAAAGTATCATTAGTATAACATGAATCCGCTGGTGCTATCAAGACCATACTTTTGAGGGTTTCAAAAACTGGAACCGTCGCAAAGTTTCGATTTTAACGTAAGGACATTCTGACGAATCTGCTCCATGACTGCCTTGAATTCATCATCGCTTTTCCCGGTAGGGTCATCCAGACCCCAATTCTCATCAAAAGGTCTGCCAATGAATGGGCAGCCGACATTGCAGCCCATGGAAATAGCGATATCCGGGGTTGGAATTGCAGAAACCAGCTTGGAATACTGTGTCTTTTCCATGTCGATGCCATATAGTTCTTTCATCAGGCGCACAGCATCCTGATTGATCTGCGGTTTGGTTTCGGTTCCGGCGGAGTAGCTTTCAAACACATCTGCGGCCAGTGCCTTGCCAAATGCTTCGGCAATCTGACTGCGGCAGGAATTATGGACACAGATAAAGGCGATTTTGGGTTTTGACATATAGGTGTACCTTCCCCACAAACTGGAATTGTCTTACTTCTTGTCATTGAAGTAGATGATAAAAGCACCCATTACTGCAATAGCAATGAGCAATCCAAACTCAACCCAATTACCTAAAAGTTCAAGTCCTACGACCATACCTAAATAACCAACAATCAATGTAACGATTGCTGCCAAAATTGCTTTACCCATATAATCACACTCCTTTGTCAAATTCCGATTTGTCGAGTTCAGTATACCACACTGAACAGCATTGTAAAAGAGAATATGTACGCCGCCCGCAGGCGGCAAAAATCAGTCCGGGGGAAATTCCAGCTCGCCAAACTCCGCATCGGTCAGCAGTTTCAGCTTTTCGATAACGCCCTCCGACAGTTCCCGCAGGGCAGTTTCATCGGGCATCAGGTAACACTGCATCAGCCGCAGTTCGTGGATAAGCCCCAGTCGGGTGCCGGAATTGTAGAGCATCATCAGCATCAATTCTTCGCCATTAAAGTTCATGAGCATCACTCGCTTTCCGGCACCCAACGGGGCTGCACTCCGGGACATCGTATTTTTCTTTTGCGCCAGCCAGCGAAGCCAGTTTTTCCAGCGTGGAAGGGCGGTTGTTTGCACCAAGTTCTTCAGCTTCTGCGGCTCTGTCCATGACGAAGTCATAGTCCTGCAACAGCCGTCGCCCCTTTTCCATGTGATGTGCTTCCAGAATCTGCTCCTGACTTCCTGAATTGTCAGCTCCGGCGCGTCAACCTGCCCGCCATCCATCACGGAAAAGTCGCTGTGATAAAGTGTATAATCCCAGCCATCATCACAGGACTGGATAGCAATATAGCCCTTGCCGCCCAGCTCCCATGCACCCTGATTATCCTGCGTCTGAATTTCTGGGTAGAAATCTGCGTGGTTCCTGCCCATAACATCGGCAAACTGGCAGATGTGGAACACATTGCCCAGACCGCCCATATCAAAGTGGTAATCATCCAAATGTTCCAGCTTTGCCGTAAAACTGCGGCCATCCGGGTAGTCCACTTGAATCACACCACCATCAGGAATTCGGTAGAGATCGTCATAGTGACTGTTGATGAGCCGAATATCTTTTGGCATCGTTTCAGGCTCCCAAATACGCCGTTTGTGGATGCCGGATGCGGGAACGCTTTCGAGAATTTTTATGCTTTCAAGTTGGATGACCTTGCGCTCATCTTCCGAAAGTACAAACAGATACCAGTTCCGAGCAGCAGCCATCATGTTCCTGCCATCCGGGGGCAGATTCTTTTCGGAAATCTGCCCGCTTTCCAGCGGTTCGCCCGTTACCTTATTATAAGTGGCAAAGCCAACACCTGCGCTATTTTCTCGGAGGTGCAGATAGCGTTCATCGTTGATGAGGTAGACCGCTTCATTTAGCTTTTCCATCAGCAACTGCCCTCAAATTCCAGCGAGAAGTTGCTGCGACCATCGGCTTCAGTGGTCAGTAAAACCGTTGCATTGTAGGTCTTGCCCTTGGCACTACGGCAGTCTTTCAGGCGGACGCGGCCGTCCCGCAGCAACTTGTCGGCTACATGAGCATCCATCCGTTTGCCCAGACGCTTGAAGAAGGCGTTGTCTTTCCACAGTACAAAGCGGCATTCCCGGTTCTCGCAGAAATAGCCCTTTTCGCGCTCCACAACAGATTTGCCACAGTTCGGGCAGATACCAATCACTTTATTTTTCATAAGCGCACTCGCTCCTTTCACGGCCTCGGTGGTGTTTACCAGCGAGGAGATCATATCGTTGATTTCAGTCATAAATGTCTCTGGCTCCATCTCGCCGCGCTCCACGCGCAGCAGTTTTGTTTCCCAGTCGGCAGTCATGTCAGCGGACTGGATTTCTTCGGGCATTACAGTGATAAGGGCTTTACCTTTGTCGGTGAGCAACAGCACCTTGGTTTTCTTGTCGCCCTTGCGTTCCAGAAAACCTTTCTGCACCAGTTTTTCGATGGTAGCGGCACGAGTGGCCGGAGTTCCGATGCCCTGACGCTCTGCATCTTCCGGCATGGATTCTGCGCTGGCGGTTTCCATGGAGTGCAGGAGTGTATCCTCCGTGTAATGCTTCGGCGGCGAGGTCTGGCCTTCTTTCAGCTCGGCATGGAGGATACCGCACTCGCTTTCTTCCACGGGCGGCAGGGCGGTGAACTCTTTTTTGCGGTTCAGAATATCGGCCAGCACTTTACGCTCCACAGCTTTCCAGCCCTCTTCCAGAATTTCCTTGCCCTTGGCAGTAAACTCTTCGCCTGCACATTCCGTGGTGAGCAGCGTTTCCAGATACCGGAAGGGCTTGCTGACCGCCATCAGGGTTCGGGCGATAATCAGCTTCAAAATGTTCCGCTCACCTTTGGGCAGTGCATCCAAATCGGTTTGCAGCATACTACGGGTAGGAAGGATGGCGTGGTGGTCAGTGACTTTCTCTCGGTTGACTGTACGCCGCGTCCGGGGAGCTGCATCGTCCATATCTTCGGGCGTGATACCGAGAAAGTGTTCCATTTCCTCGGCAAGTTCTTCCAGCATTTCTTCATTCTCGTCTGCGATATAGCAGCTATCGGTGCGTGGGTAGGTGGTGAGCTTTTTCTCATAAAGGCTCTGCGCATACTTCAGTGTTTGATGCGCACTGTACCCCAGCAGACGGTTTGCATCACGCTGGAGCGTGGTGAGGTCATAGAGAGGTGGTGGATTTTCTGATTTTCCTTGCGCGTGATTTTTTGAATCGTGGATACCATTTCCTTTCTGCACTCCGCAAGGAGCTTTTCTGCTGCATCTTTTTCCGAAATACGGCGGCTGGATGCCACAAAACCGCTCGTCAGTTCCAGAGCCACCGTGTAGAACTTTTCCGGCACAAAAGCGGCAATGGAGGCTTCTCGTTCCACTGTCATGGCAAGTGTCGGGGTCATAACACGCCCGACTGCCAAAGGCCGACCATACAGGCAGGAAAAAGCCGGGAACAGTTGATGCCGACCATCCAATCGGCACGTTCCCGGCAGAGTGCAGCCTGATACAGTGCATCATATTCTTTTGATGGTTTCAGATTTGCAAAGCCCTCCCGGATGGCATTGTCCTCCATGCTGGACAGCCACAGCCGGGAAACGGGCTTCCTGCACCCGGCCTGTTCGTAGACAAGCCGAAAGATCAGCTCTCCCTCGCGGCCTGCGTCTGTAGGATAGTTCTCGGAGGTGACTTTTCTGACTTTGTTACTCGATGGCATCCAATGGGCCGATAAAGCGGTAGAAAATCTGGATTTTCTGGACGTATTCGCCATCGACCTTTTCCGCTCTGGATACCAGAATCTTGTCAATCAGCTGATGCAGAATCTTATAGTTCAGTTCGGTGAGACCAGCGTACTTGCTGACTTCATCAATAAAATCCTGAATCTTGTCCAGCTGATCGTGTTCAGCACGGCCTTCCCGCTCGTACTGCTCAATCTTCTCGGTCAGTTCAGCCTGTTCTTTGTCGTAGCGATCTGCAAGCATTTGAAAACGTTTCTCCGGGAGAAGTCCCTTTGATACGTCCTCATAAAGTTTTGCATACAGGTCTTCGATTTCTGCGATTCGTGCTTTACACTGCTTCAAATCCCGTTTGTGCTGCGCCCGGTCAGAGGACACCCGGAGGTGCATCTGATTTGCAATCTTCTTCACAAGGGCTTCCCGATTGCTCACAGCGGCCTTTGCGTGTGCCTGAATGTCCGCAAAGACAGCTTCATGCAGAACACGGGCTTCCAAATTATGCGAGTCACAGGCTTTCGCACCATATTTCCGATAAGTGCTGCAACAATAAAAGGTCTGATCCAGAACACTGTTACGTTTGCGCCTGTGCTCGACCTTGACTAACATCGTTCTGCCGCAGTCTGCACAGCGGACGATGCCTTTGAAGATATTGTCGTAGTCGGTCTTATCGCACATAAAACTACTGGAACGGCTGTAAAGGATTCGCTGCACGTTCTCCCAACGGTCTTGTGGGATGATTGCTTCATGTGTATTCGGAACGATAGCGCGTTCTTCAAATGGAATATAACGCCGCTTTTTGGATTTCATGGACACGGTGGGCTTGGCTTCGTAGATGATGTGTCCGGCGTAGACTGGGCTGTGCAGAACCTGACTGATATAGGCACTGTCCCAATCATACATCTTTTCATCATCAATAAAGCGGCCAAACATCTCTTTCTTGTAGTAACACGGCTTCAAGACTTTTTCATCGTGGAGCCGCTTGGCGATGCGATGAAGCCCCAGCCCTTCCTCTGCCATTGAATAGATATACTCAACAACGGGGGCGGTGTTCGGGTCGATCACAAGGTGATTGTGGTCGGCAGGGTCTTTCTGGTAGCCAAACGGTGCGCCGCTGGAGATATACTTTCCGCTTTTCTTGCGTGTCCGAAGGGCACTCTTGATCTTTCGGGAAGTGTCTTTGGCGTACATTTCATTGATGATGTTTCGGAACGGGGCAATATCCATCTGAGATTGCTCGTTGGAATCGTAACCATCGTTGATTGCAATATAGCGGACACCGTGTTCAGGAAAAAAGATTTCCATATACGTTCCGGTTTCGATGTGGTTGCGTCCAAGTCGGGACTGGTCTTTGGTAATGACGGTCGCTACCTTTCCATCCCGGATATCATCCAGAAGTTCCTGAAAGGCAGGGCGGTCAGAGTTCGTACCGCTGTAACCATCATCAACATAGTACTGGCAATTCCCGAAACCGTTGCGTGTGGCATACTCCATAAGCATCGCCTTTTGAGTGCGGATGCTCAGGCTTTCGCTGTTTGAACCGTCATCTTTTGACAGTCGGCAGTATAAAGCAGTTACTTTTTTGTCCTTTTCCATGTGTACCTCCATAATGGAAAAGAGACCTCATCAATCACATTGTATCGAAACCTGTGCGATGATGCAAGCCCTTTCCGCAGTAAAACGTCCAATTAGCCAGCGGCGAGATACGATTCGGCAGTTTTACGAATTTCTTCTTCCACAAGCCGCTGAAAAAGCGTATTCATCGGCACATTGCCGATATAATGGCGTTCCACGATCAGGCGCACGGACTTCGGACTTCTCGGCGCACGTTTACGTGTGGTGGGCTTCTTCTCAGATTTTTCTTTGTTCAAGGGCAGACCTCCTCATTCATGTGGTGCAAATACGGAAAGGAATGGATGGATTCTATTCGTTTTCTTTTTGTTTTATTACGTTGGTTAGGTGAAAGTTTTCTTCGATACAGTCTTAAAGGCTGCTATACTGCATAGGAAAAATATCTTTTGCAGATGCCATTAAGAATCTGCATCACAGAATCGTGATTTTGGCGGTTCTTGAATCGTGAAAAACGCAGAACTATTCAACATTTGGAATTTTCACAAAGATGTGATTGGGCGAAGAAAACCGCGTTCGTCTGCGCTCGATCAATCCCGCAGCGTCCAATTCCTTAAGCGCACTGGAAACACTGACAGTGCTGCGCCCTAGCTGCTCAGCCAAAGAGCAAATCGTAAAAATGACAAACACGAATCCACGTTCATCTATCCAGAGATTTTTCTGCGAGAGTGTGGCACGGTCGAGTAGCAACACATAAGTCATTTTTGCAGTCTGACTCAGGTCAAGTTCCAAAAGGAAGCGTGGGTATGGGAGAAACGGCGGCAGCAGAGTTTGCGTGGTAAGATATTCTGAAATGTTGATCACCTCCAGCTGAAGCAGAAATCAGGAACAAAGAGTATGTAACGAGAATTGAGGGTTCCATTCTCCAGTCGCAGAAAAGCACGAAACAAGTGCTCAACTGCGTTAATAAGTTAAGGTCTCCCATATTGGTCCTCGACTTCCCTAGGAGTGGGGAATCGTCCGGCGGCGGGCTTGCACCGCACCATTGGCATTTCAGCCACCCCGTCTTCGTTATGACCGGGCTGCGAGTTACAGAAGTACCTTTTGTGAAGTACCGGACGATTGAACTATTCACTTGTCAAGGAACATATGGAAGATTTCTGGACTTTGACGGACGAAAAACATCCTTCTACTTGGTAGCCGATGAAAAAGGCCATTTCGTAGCATTGCAAGCAATTTTGTAAACAAAACGTCATAATAGTCCGAGAATGGTCTTGAAAAAGATGCCCTACACTTGGTAGGCATCGAGAACGCCTGTTTCGTAGCATTGGTGAGAAACTTGTAATTAAATTGTAATTCTTGAGACCAAATCTCCGCTTTTGAAAAAATCCTCTCAATAGATAGGCAACGAAAACAGCCCAAAGACAACCATCTTTTTGAGAATTAACAAAAAGGTCACAAATGACCGGCTTTCAAAGAGGCGCTTCTACTATTAACAGAAAAAGTGGCCTAAAATGGGGGGTGTTGGAGAAAATTTCTGCCTTAAAAGTACGCCTCTACTCACTAGCCAGCGAGAATAGCCAAAAGTCGGCAAAAAACAAATGAATTATGTACTTCTGCCACTGATTGCAACGGCATATCGGTGACAGAAAGATCGTTTAGAGCGATTCTTCGCGGTTTGGGGTGGTAGAAATCGTTTTGTAGTTAGACTTTTTCTGCTGAAGCTGCTCCAGCTTTTTCAGCACCGATTCCTTCTCCGGGGTCTTACCGCCCGGTGCGGAAAGCTGCTGCTTATTCAGCACCATGTCGATATACTTGCGGATATTTTTCAGGGCAGAGACATCCGGCTGCAAGGTTTCCAGTTTGGTACGCAGTTCTGCGCTGCCGGATTGCAGCGCAGAAAATTCGGCATCCAATGCCGAAAAATCTACCGCTGTGCTGCCGTTCAGTTTCATCAGAGTGCGGACAGCTTTATTAAAGGTGTCCAGCTCCTCTTTGTGCTGGGCGGCATAAGCGTCCTTGGTCAACTTGAAGTTCTTCTTGATAAAGGTGTCGTGGATGGGCTTCAGCTTGGCATGGGCGGCGGCAGCATCCTTGATCTGGGCGATTGCCCGCATACGGTTTTCGTTCTGCTTCAACTGCCTACGGAGAGGGGCGGCGGTCTGGTTCAGGTTAGAAATTGCGGTATCCAGATCCTCGATGGTGTTCAGAGAATGGGCTTTCAGATAGTCCACCGCCCGTTTGACTTCCTCAAAGTCTCGGACAGTGCATTTCAGTTTTGCCTTGCCAGACCAATCGCTGCGCTGCTCGTTGCGGAGGTTGAAGTAATCCACCAGCAGGTCGGACAGCATTGGCTCCTTGGCTTGTTCCAGTGCATCCAAAAGAATCTGCTTCTTTTCATTCAGGTCTGCGATCCAGCGTTGCAGCCCACGAATCGCACTGCGGATGGACTGCATCAGGCTATTGGCGGCGCGAATATCCCGGTTCAGGTTGCCGAGAAAAGTTTCCACTCCACGCTTTTCCATCTGGTGTGCGGCGGGACCGAGATGCACGGTCGGTATCTGCTGGATGCCCTGTCGCTCAAAGGAGCGCAGGTCAACACGTTCCGGGCGGCCAGCCGCTTCCAAATAGCGGTTGGTAATGGTCTCCCAGCCATGCCGCCAGACCTCGGCATACTTCTGGTCGTTCCAGTCCACCGTGTTTTCCTTGTGGCACTTCCAGTTGCCGGAAGCGAGCCGGATGCGCTCACCGTTCTCGTCAAGGTCGTACACCTTTCTGGCTTTCGGGAGCCACTTGCCGTGTTCATCTATTGCCCGGAGCGTCAGCAGAATGTGAGCGTGTGGGTTTCCATCTCCCTTGTCGTGGATGGCAAAGTCGGCAATCATCCCTTTGAAACAAACTGCTCCTGACAAAACTCTTTTATCATGGACAAATACTGCTCCTTCGGCACCTCCACCGGGAACGCCAGCACGATGCGCCGGGCAAGCTGGGAGTTCCACTGGTTCTCCACAGCTTCTACGGCGTTCCAGAGGGTCGCCCGGTCTGCATATCCGGGCGGCGCATAGGATGGCAGCATGATCTCAGCGTGGACAAGCTCTTTATTCTTGTTGTAGAATTTTGTTCTCTGGTCGTACTCGCTGAACAGCCGTTCGCCGCTTTGGTAAGCGGCCCCGGCAACAGCGGACTGCCCTTGGCTGCGCTTGACGATGGTAATTTTGAAATGCGGACACGGAATAGGCATCACCCCCAAACAAAAAGACCGCCCAGCAAGATTGCTCTTGGTGAACGGTCTGGAATTGTATTCGGTTTTGCTCGCCGCCTTAGAACGGAGTGCCATGCGCTTCGATCTCAGGCGGGAGCCGCAAAAGGATAGCTGCAAAGCAGCGCAAGGAAAATGCAGTTTTCCTTGGGATGGAATCGGGCTGGCGCACAAACGCCAGCTTCGATTTCATCGAGCCGTCTGCAAGACCGCAATTTCACCGGAACGGTGTATAATTGCGCCCTTTATTCTAAAGGTTTTTGGACGTTGCTGCGTTCGTGAACATCATGCACCATCTTTGCAAGTGCCAGCACGACTTCAGGCTGGCGGAACGAGATTTTCAGCAGCTCCATCACCTGATCGTTGGTGAGTTCTTCCGGCGCAATCAGAAAACTTTCCAGCATTCCGGCACGGGTACACAGCCGATGCACACGGGCCTTGCGGGTCAGCTCCGGTATCTGGTGTTCCAGAATTTTCTCCCGGTGCTGGTAGTAGCGCAGCTGCTGTTCTGCTTTGGCTTTCTCGCTGCGGAGATAGGCGAGATCGGTTTTCGGTTGGGTCAATGGCATCACGCTCCTTTTCAAAAGTTGGTTGTATTCGACATTTTTATTGGTTCGTGGTACACTACACACAATCAATGTGAATAGAGGTGACTGCGTTGCTTGCGTTATATCTAAGTGTGCTTGATGATCGAAACTTTGAAGAAGATTTTACCGAGGTGTACAATACATACAAACGGCTGGTTTACCATACCGCTTACAAAATCATGGATGATTCGTATCTGGCAGAGGATGTGCTACAAGAGGTATTTTTGTACGTTGCAAAAAATTTTTCTAAAATTCATCGAGAAAACTGTCACGAACTCGCTGCTTATCTCGTTAGTTGTAGTAGAAGCCGTGCATATGATATGCTTCGCAAACAACGAGAAGAATTGCTGGAAGATGTCCCAAACGAACCAGATGCCGCTCCGGTGCCGGATGATGCAGCAGTTAGCACCGATAACATTGAACGTCTAACAGAACTGATTGGCCAAATGAAACCGATGTACCGTGATCCGCTACGCCTTTTGGCAATGGGATATACAAACCGTGAGATTGCAAAATCGCTGGGATTAACGGATGAAGTGGTACGAACACGGCTCTTTCGAGGACGAAAACTATTATGGAAGGAGATGAACAGCCATGAGTGAGCGGACAGACATTTCATTTGATGCGGCTTTGATGATGGCACTTCGTGCAGATGCGCAAAGAGAACTGGATTCGCTTCCAACGCCAAAGCAGTTTGAGGAAATCTACCCAGATACGTCCCAATGGGACGAACGAATGACAGAGGCCTTAAAGAAGAAAAAGCACCACCCAGTGTTGAAACGAGTACTAATTGCGGCATTGACACTCGTAATGCTGACGGTTGGTGCTCTTGCGGTCAGCGCTGATTTCCGCAGGGCAGTCTATACGATGATTCAAAAATTTCTGCCCATTGAGATGCAGCTGACTTATCAGGTGGATGGCGAACCGCTGGAGTGGCTCCCGGATGGATACAGCGACCATTATGTGCCGAACGGCTTTGAAATGGACGATGTGCAGAAATTTGAGCGAGCAGAAAACTTTTTACATGTTTACTCGTCAAAGAAACAGAGGAAAGCTACACAGTCCGTTGCTCAATTATCCAGCCAGGGCAGCAGTCCCTGTTTGATAATGAGCATACAGTGTACGAAACCGTAAAGGTCGGAGAAGCAGATGGTGTACTTGGAACCAGTACGGATGAACATGGAAAGAATGTTTATACTCTAAGTTGGGAACATCGGGGGATTACACATACCGTTATGGGAAACATTCCATACGATGAGATTATGAAAATTGCGGAAGGTATCCGTTAAGAAAGCTGGACACTTGTGAGAGTTCACAAATGTCTGGCTTTCTTTTTGTCTGAACTTACAAAGATGGAAAATTTGAAAAATTTTCTCCTGAAAATTGAAACGAAGCGAATGCGAATTGCGTTGATTATACAAAGGCTCTTGATGGGAGCAAAAAAACGGAGGTGTATGTCTATGTCGAAAAAGCGTTTGTTGTCCATTGTTGTTTCAGCGGTGATTCTCTTGAGCTTTGCCTGCACCGCAATGGCCGCTGAAAAGTCTGAACGGTATGTAGGCGATAGTACGGTCAACGGATCTATTTACCAAACATACTATCAGGTTGATGCCCAGACTCGAACTGGAGTAAAGAAAATCAGCGTTTCAGGCGTTCTCTATGAAAAGGGGACAATTGGAACATGGCAAAGTAAGTAGCTGCTCAAACAGCAGCACGACCTCAACCTGCATGGTGAGCAGTAGCTTTAACACTAAGCCCGGAAAATCTTATAGGCTTGAGTATTCTGCGACCTTTAGCTATTCCGATGGACGGAGCGAAACCATTACCGGAAGTACCAGTAGATAAGTGGAGTTTGTTATATATTTCAGCAAGTTAGAAAGGTGTGAGGTAATTATAAAGGCGAGACCAACGCGAGTTATCCGATACCTAGCTATAGTCGCACTGTGCTTGCTTTTGGGCTTTATGCTTGGAAGAAAAAGCAAATATGAAAAACGAGATTATTTGAAACAATTCAAAATTGGAAAAGCAACATACTCTGAATCGTTGATATATGAGGCTTATGGCGGATTGCAAAATGATGGGATAATGTTAGCGGTATACTACGATGTGGATGCAGCCAAAATTATTCATCAACTCGATTCATGGGAGAAAATTAATGATTCTCCAACCATATCTTCTATATTAAAAAATGTGTCGTCATATTTTGGATTAGATTTTGTGATTCCTGAAATTGCAAGTGGAAATTTTTTTCTTTATGATAATAGTCAGCATAAGGAACTACGCTCGGAAGCCGAAATGAATACATTGCTTTTACATTCTGAAGATGTGAATTTTAGTCTCGTTGTCTGGGATGATGAGAAGCACACAATTTATATAGTAGAGTACAGAATTTAAGGAGGTTCGTTATGAAGAGGTTCGTATCATTAATTCTTTCAGTGTGTTTTTTGTTTTCGATAAATACTGTGTCTTATGCTGCTAACATAAGCAGCCGTAAAGCTAGCAATCCTGTTATTCAAAGCATGAATGATAAGTATCATGTTGATTTTTCGGGAATGTCGATAGATGAATTAAATAAGTTTATCGATAAGATGAAAGATGAAGATGCATCTGGAAATTTGTTAAATAATACACAGCTTGCATGGTTGGCAGCTGCGCAAATTGCACGGGATAAGGGATATGAATGTGCGGCTCTTATGGTTGAATTCTCTGTATATAATATTGACTATTCTGAGAGTGTGACGGATTCTTCGACGCCATTGCTTGACAAGTTAAACACGACAACAGTTTTTAATAATTATAAAAACAAAGTACTTAATAGTGGCTTGAAAGATTTTAGTGGAGGAAGTTGGTCTTTTACAATTCAAAAGTCTGATAATGCAGATTTATTCTATGCATTGCATAGGGTAAGCACCTCTGGAACAGGCTTCATGATTGGTAATTCTATAATGTATTACTTGATTACCGTTCATGACACATTTGATTTTGCATATGACAACAACTATGACGACTTGTTTACTACTACAGTGAACAATTGGGCTTGGTTGTGCCAGCAGACGCATGTGTTGAATCCCATAGAGATAAATCTTAGCACGGCTATTGGATAAAAAATCAGTGGTATTTATTTTTTTGCGAAAGTAAAAGTTGAAATCTAAAATAAGGATGGCTCTAACGTATGAAAAATTTTACGGAGGTGTTTCCAATGCAGAGCAACTGATGTATAAGAAATCTTGTGTATACTCTAAAAGTAAAGAAGGAAAATTAAAATAGCTAGTGAAAAAATATCTCGTAGAATTTTTTTGAAAGCAAGTGGGATTGTGGCTCTTTCTTCAATGGAGCTTAACTCTGGGCTGACTGCTTTTGCAGATAATCAAAGTGATGGAAGCAAATCTCATATCGAGAGATACCATAGATACGATTTTGATACAAAAGAAGAATCTATAGAGGAAATTATAGTTGAAACCAATTCCTTCACGGATGGAGAGACAACTGCAGGCTATTTTCCAAATGGAAAGATTTCGGATATTGATCTATCCGATCTGTATGCGATTATCGGAAGCAATGATATCACTGTTGTTGATAATCCAACGGCAACACCATATTGTAGTACGGTATGCCTACAGATAACGACCAATAATGGAGGGACAAATTATGGTTCTGGATTTATGATTGGGCCTAATGCACTTGCAACAGCAGCACATAATCTATACAGTATAAAGGAAAAGCCTACGTTAAGTCGGTAAATGTCGCACCTGCTCGATCTGATAATAGTAAACCTTTTGGAAGCGAAAATGTATCGGCAAGTTCGATGATTGTTAGTGATTCTTATCTTGCTGGAACAAGTTCGGAGGATTGGGCGATTATTACGCTCAAGAATAATTTAGGAACGAAAACGGGATGGCTTGGGTTACATTGGCAGTCTAGCAATTATTCATCATCACAGTTGGTGTATGCTTATGGCTATCCGAGCCAAATAAATGGTGCCGATGCGAGATATCGGATGTGTAAATCTTCTGGGTATATTAGAAGTCAGACTTCAAAATATCTCAAGGGCGATTGGGATTTGACAGGTGGCTTTAGTGGTGGTCCTCTTGTAGAATATATTTCTGGAGCTGGGTAGGTAGCTATCGGAATCCATAAAGATGGAAGCACAATTGATGGTTCTTCATATCCAACTTCTTATACAGGGGCATTGAGAATAACACAATCGCTTTATACGCTGTTCCTTTCATACAGAGGTTGATAAAATGAAATGCAAACGGAAGATTATGGTTGGCATAGCATTTGTGGCAGTGGTTCTCTGCATTCTATTTCAATCGAATACATTCGGAAGAAAAAAATCGGAACTTATAATTGAAGAAGTTGACCTGAAGAACAATTGTATTTATGCGACTGCAAAAAATCAATTATATGATACGGATGACAATTATATAATTTATGGCGTATCAAACTACTTGAAAGGAAATCTTCAGTTGTCGTATCTTAAAGAAGGCGAAAGCATTCTTGTGATATCAAACGGTAAGGTGTCGCTATCAGATCCGTATCAATTTGATAAAATATACAGTATTCAACTGTTGCAATAGCGTTTCATTTTCTCAATAAATAATATAAGCTATTTACAGCTGCCTCCTCTGTTAAGTGGTGGTGCAGTGCTTATTCTCATAACGATGCGATTGATGAAAATGATAGACCTTTTTGGAATTTAGAATTTTCTCAATAATCAAGCCCCCAAAATGGCAAACTTGAAATCATCGAGAGATACATAAAATATAGGGTTAAATCGACTTTCGTGTCGAAAAAACAAGTGCTAGAAATAGCAAAATCCATTGAATTTTAGAATGACATTTATAAGAAACCAGTAGATTTGCCTGATATTTGTGATTTCTTTGACCGTTGGGCCATTGATTTTGCACTACATTGATTTTGCACTACTATGAGCAAAGGAAAAACTTAAAATAAGCAAACAACCCGCCATTTGCAGCGACTGCAAGTAGCGGGTTGTTTGGCCTATTTAGAGGTTAGTCTTTCAGTTTGCCATGGTCACAGCCAAGTGAGAGATAATGCTCAATCTCACCACTCAGCACAAGCTGGACGCACTCCAAGGGCTTGTTGTATAGTAGCCAATCAAGTTCAGCTCGCTGTGCCGGGGTATTGCAGTATTCGTCCTCGATGGCAAGGCAGTCAATGGCAATGGCAGAGCCATCAGCGAACTGGGCTTCCGCTCGGTTGGTGTCCATATTATAGTGCCAAGAACGTGCTTTTTGAGAACTATTCTGGTCAAAAATTCGATTTTGTTTCATTTGAATGCCCTCTTTGATGCTTTTATGATTTAGTTTTTTGACGAGATGAGGTCTCTTTTTTCTTTCTCTTGAGTCACCCAACCGCACTATCCTGCATCACAACTGTTTACCACGGTCTCAACGTCTGCCCGGTGCAGGAGCTTTTCAGAACAGAAACTGCTTTTTTGTGCTGGCAGACACCAGATACTGCCATTTTTCCGGCAGGATGGGCAAATCGGCAATGTTCCACTTTACATACTGCTCACCGTAGGCACTGGGTGGTGCAAGTTCCACTAGATGCCCGACACACCAGCTTATGAGATAGCCGCTGCCCTCAAGGTAGCCATCCTGCCGCCCATGCACACCTAAGACTTTGGCATAAGACATGGCAACGGATGGCTTTTCGGTCACGATCAATTTTGCGATAAGAAATCCCTCCAATCTATTTCTGATTATGGTATGTAGGCGGCAACCGCCGCCTTAAAATCAGATAGGAGTTATATCCTGTTCCTCGGTATCCTCATCGTCCGAATCATCCTCCGGGGGAATCTCGAAGTCGCCATTGTCCTCGGTGTAGTCTGCGTCCGGGTCAACAGCTTCTTTTCAGCCTGTTTTTTCTGCTTCTGCTGGATGAAGAAATAGAAACCGCCGCCCGCTACCAGCGCGATCAGTGCCACGACACCGAGAAACGCCGCAGCATATTTTGTCACCTTGTTTTCTTTTGGAGCGTCTGCCGCTTTTTCCGCTTCCTCTGCGGCTTTCTTTGCTTCTTCCTCGGCTTTCAGCTTGTCCAGTTCAGCCTGCTTCGCCGCTTCTTTTCAGCATTGTAGGCTTCTGCATCTTCTTCCTCCATCAGGGTCAAAAGGTCGCCTTCATCCACCAAATTCATGAAGTGAACGGTCTGCTGTCCTTTGGCATTGCGGTCGATTACCAGATAGAAGGTGGCACCCGACTTGCTCACCATCGTAATGAACTGCTGGCCGGAGCCGTCCGAATAATTGGTGTAGTAATCGTCCACCAGTGTCAGATTGCCTTCCGGGGTCAATGCGCCCGTTTCCTCATCCGTAATGGTGACAGCATCTTCTTCCTCCACGATTTCCGGCAAAACAGGTTCTTCTACCGGGGTGGTATCGCCCTCATAGGCGAAAGCAGGAGCGGCCATGCCGATGCACAGCACTGCCGATACCAGCAGTGCGCCGAATTTCTTAATCTTCATCATTGGTATCTTCCTCCTTTGCAAATACAGCACCGACCACGGCCAGCGCAGCCGGGTTCGGGGTGGCGTTGGCCGACTGCCGCAGCAGAGCGGCAAGCTGTTCCGGGCTGACCTTTGCACTACGCACCATTTCGTTTACCTCGGCGGCTTCGGCCTCCTGAATCCGCCGTTCCAGAATTTCGATGCGGTTATTCAGCTTGATGCGCCGCTCTTTCTCTTTTTCGAGCATCGCTCGCAGTTTTTCCAGTTTTTCGCTCATAATAGAACCCTCCAATCATTTTGAAAGCCGTCCGAATCCGGCAAGATACTGTTGCCAGTAGGACGAGTGGATGTCAGCATATTTGATGGGGTCGCCAGCACTGACCATTTTTCCGTTACCGAGATATATTCCAACGTGGCTCATCCCTGGCGTATCATACGTTCCTTTGAAGAAAACTAAGTCACCGGGCTTTGCTTCGGCTTCGGAAATATGCTGGCTCTTCTGCCATAATCCGTTAGCGGTGGTGCGCCCAACATCATAACCAGCTTGATTGTAGACCCAGCAGACATAGCCGGAGCAGTCGAAGCCTGTTTCCGGGGTGGAGCCACCCCAAACATAGGGAGTGCCAACATATTTTTTGGCTTCCTCATAGATATCGGCAAACTCCGTGTCAGTTAGAGCTTCCGCAGGAACCGTGTAGTCGATGCCGGGTGCGCCGGAGCCATCCGAGCCACCGGGCGGCAGACCACCGTTGAACAGGTAAGGCCGACCGCCCAGTGTGTCCTGAAAGAATCTCGTACCGTTTCCACTGATCTTCGGTCAGCTCTTCCCGGATAACAACTTCCAGACCACGGTTTTCCAGTTTGGTGTGGAAAATCTTGTACTCATACGGCACCTGCGTAGGAACTGGGATGCCCGCAGGACTAATGATCCATACGGTCTTGTACCGAATCTGCACCTCGACCCACGTTGTCAGCTTGTACTGCTTTTTGAAAATCTCCTGCAACTTACCCTGCACTTCCGACCGGGTGTAATCGTCATACAGGGTAGCCAAGAAGGAAGTGAGCTGCCACGGGTCATGTTCGATGGGGTCAAGATGGTACTGATACTCGTTGTAGCCCGGATGGTCTTGCGGAGTGCGCTTGATTTTTTTGTCCAGTTCCTTTTCTAGCTTCTTGTAATCCTGTTCTGCACCGCGAATGTCCCTGTCCTCGGCAGAATAAATCGTCTGCCCGGATACTTGGGTACTGCCCGAAAAGAGGATGCTGCAGGAGGAAAAGCCAGACATCACCATCAGGATGAGCAAAACAAAAACGCCCACGATCACAAGAACGTGCGCGTTACTCTTTGCGGCGGTCATAAGGCTGTTTACTGCCGAACCGACCACAGATTTTCCCTTGTCCACTACTTGTTCTACACCAGACCGTGCGGCAGATGCACCGCCGGATACGGCTTTTTTGCTTCCAACGGTCTGTGCCGCTGTGCCACCAGACCGGGCTGCGGCATAGTAGCTCTGTCGAATGTCATGTTTCTGCCGCCATCGGGAGAGCCAATTGGAGCCGCCCTCACGGGTACCGATGCCGGAATCTCCTGCATTTTGTGATGCAGTTGGTTCTTGCGCAGAAGATTTTTGCGGTTTTGGAGTTTTTCTTGCCCTGCATCTTGGCTTTCTTTTTCAGTTTCCGGGCATAGCGGCTCTTGGAAATATCGCGGACATTTCCAGCGGCCTTTTCACCCGCGCTCAACGCCTGCACACCGACATTATCTTCCTCATACTGGTCGATTTCCCGATGCACCGCAGTCCGGGCGGCATTGGCAGCGTACATCTCGCGCTTTTGCGCTTTGCTCAAACGGCTCAGTTCGTCCGGGGTCAGTTCCGCCTTGCCGAACCTCAAGTGTTGGGCTTTTTTTGCTGCCTTTTCCGCATCGGTTTTCAGCTTTTTCTTTTTGGGCGTGGACTGCTCGACCCTCGCTTTCTTCGGGGGAGAGCGTGTCTTTTGGGCTGACGTTTCCTCTTTGAAGTTCAGCTTCGGATTGCTCATTCCTTTTTGCCCTCCGAAACCTCACCCAGCTTCGTGGTCATGATGCGATACAGTTCCAAATCGGTGGGGAAACGGTCCACGAACGGCAGAATGACATTGCCGAAAAAAAGCAGCCCTTCGCCCTCGCCGGAGTGGGTCACATACGAGAGCTGATGGGGCGAAATATTGAGCTGTTTTGCGAGGATTTGTCTATCGCCCGCAGCCTGATTTAGCATGATAATCATATCCGAGTTCTCGAAAATATTCTCGACCTCACGCGAAGAAAGCAGGTCTTTGACGTTCTGCGTTAATCCAGTCGGGATGCCGCCCCATTTACGAAAGCGTTTCCAAATTTCCACGGAATAGGCCGCTGTCTGCTCCTCTTTTAAAAGAAGGTGCATCTCATCCATATAATACCGGGTGGACTTTCCGCTGCTGCGGTTGGCGGTGACACGCCCCCAGACCTGATCCTGTACGATGAGCATACCGAGCTTCTTCATCTGCTTGCCCAGCTCTTTAATGTCATAGCACACGATTCTGTTATTGACGTTTACGTTGGTTCTGTGGTTGAACAGATTCAGACTGCCCTTGACGTAGATTTCCAGAGCAGTGGCGACATGATGGGCTTCTTTTTCGTCCTGTTGGAGCAGGGCGTTGTACAAGTCCTCCAGGATCGGCATATTTTCCGGGCAGGGGTCAGCAAAATATTTGCGGTAAATCAGATGCACACAGCGGTCAATGACCGTTTTTTCCACCGGGAGCAGACCTTCCTTGCCGCCGACCACCAGTTCGCACAGGGAAAGAATAAAGTCCGCTTTCAGGGACAGTGGATTATCCTCTTCCGAATAGTTGGCGTTAATGTCCATCGGGTTGATGAACTGGGTACTGTTGGGCGAGATTTTGATAACCTGACCTTTCAGCCGATTTACCAGCGGCGCATACTCTCCTTCTGGGTCGTTCACGATAATATCATCGTCCGTCACGAGAAAGGCATTGGTGATTTCACGTTTTGCCGAGAAACTTTTGCCGGAACCGGGAGTGCCAAGGATAAGGCCGTTCGGATTTTTCAGTTTCTTTCTATCCACCATAATCAAATTGTTGGAGAGGGCATTCAGGCCGTAGTACAGAGATTCCTTGCCCGCCTGATACAATTCTTGTGTGGTGAATGGAATGAAAATGGCTGTGCTGCTGGTGGTCAGGCCGCGCTGAATCTCAATCTGATTATCGGCCAGCGGCAGAGAGGACATAAGCCCCTGTTCCTGCTGGTAGTCCAGTCTGCACAGATTGCAGTTATGCTTCTGTGCGATGGAACTGGCCTGAAAGACGTTGTTTTCCAGTTCCTGCTCAGTGCGGCCGGTGTTCAGCACCAGAAAAGTGACAAGGAACATCCGCTCGTTCTGACTCTGCAATTCTTTCAGCAGAGCCTTTGCATCCCGGCCATAGGTTGCCAAATCGGACGGAATGATGTCGATGTCGTACCCGGCACGGATTGCTTTCTTCTGTTCCTCGATCTTGCTGCGATCGAGTTCCGTAATGGTGCGCTTGACCGTTTTGATGGCGCGGTTCTGGTCTACCGACTGGATGTGCATGGTGACGATCTGGCTGGAATCCATATCCAAAAAATCTTTCAGAAGCTGGTCGCTGATGTCGGAGGCCGTGATGCTCAGAAAACTGGCGGCGCAGTAGATGCCGCCCATCTGGAAAGTGCGGCTGTTTTTGAAGGCGAAAGCAGTCGGTGCAATGGCATCTTTCACCGAAAGGCCGCTTTTCACGAGATCTTTCCAGTCAAAATGGAACTTGGATGCACCGTCCATGTTGAACATATCGTGCATGAGTTTCAGCCGATCGGCACCGTTCAGCGGCTTGGCCTGCACACCCAGCCGATGAAAATTGTTGAGCAAATCATTCTGAACATGGTCGAGCCGGGTCTTGACGGTTTTCATGCTTTCACCCTCCACGCCGAAGGTGATGAACTTGGTCTTGGTTAAACCGTTATTGCCCTTGGCAAGCTGCTGGCGCAGCATCTGCGAATACTCGGCACGAACATCATCGAAACCATCTTTCTGGAACGGAATACGGATGCTCTTTTCAAACTCGCTGCTATCCGTTGCCATGTTCACAAAGGACAATTCAAACTTGATGCTGGAATCGAAGAAGTTCAGAAAACTGCACCATTCCTCGAAAATCGCAGTCTTGTCCTCCTGCTGGGCAAGCTGGTAATTGATGTCTTGGTAGGCGATCGTCCGGGTGTAGTAGTTCGGCTTCACCCGGCAAGTGCCATCCTCAAACATCCGCTGCATGGGGATGGACTGCTGCGCTGTCCGGGGAACAGTGGGCTTCGGCGGCTTTTTCTTGCCGCCCTTACTGGTCTTTTCCAAAACGGCATGGGCTGACCCTCCTTTCATAAGCAGTACATAGTAGTTGTTGGTCTTGTAAGGTCGAATCTTCGGGCGCAAGAACCGCGCCTGAATATAGTGCGACAGCAGCTTTTCCAGCGGCTGACCGTTTTTCTCGTACATACCGAGAAAAAACGCAGGCAGCATGACTGCCATCATGCCAAGGGTGGCAGCAGAGTTGCCGCCGGAATCCCGGAGCAAAAAAAGCGGCACTCAATCAGTGCCGCCGTACCGAAGCAGATGAGCTGCCGCTTTGTCAGGTTGAAAGCCACTTTGGACTTCACCTTAGTTAAGTCGCGGGAACAGAAATATACGCAGCCATAGAACACCTCCTTTAATGCGCACCCAGTACGCTTTTTGTGACTGAGCTGGTCTTGAACAGGCTGAAACAGAGCAGGACGGTGTAGCCGACAATGCCCCAGATCGAGTTGATGGCATCACCAGAAATCGCTACCGACTGTATCAGCACGGCGTAAATTGCCACGCAAATGAGGATGAGAAAGCCTTGAAATCCCAGCGCAAACAGGCATTTCAGGTAGTTTTGCCCCATGTGGCTTTGTTCATGGTTACCCCATGTTGCCATGGGAATCGGTGCAAGGCTCACCATGCAGTAAATCTCGATCATGCGTCCGTACACAATGACGAAAATCACGATTGACAGTATTCTCATGGTGATTCCGATGAAGAACGATTGCAGAAACAAACCGAACAGAGGGCCAACATCCATTTGCATCAGGCTGGCTTCCAACATAGAAAGACCAATGTCGTTCACTCTGGTGTTTCCTGCAATAATGCCGCTGGAATCGGACACAACTTTCTGCGTCAGGTCGAAAACGGCCATGACAATATCGAAGGTATTGCTGATAAGCCACACAGACACTGCTGTTTTGAAGATCCATCGCATGATGAGAGCTGGCTCGAACTGCGTCATGTTGTTGTGCTGGGTTATCATCTCGATCAGCTCATAGCAGGCAATAAATGTGAGGATGATGCCCGCGATAGGCAGCACAACATTCCGGGAGAGCGATTCGATCATCGCAAAAACGCGTGGTTCAAAGGCCGATGGCCGTGTGCCGACCTGTTGCGCAATGTCACCGACCTGCTCATTTACGGCATCGAACAGCCCGGACAGGTTTGACATGATGCCAGCCGTCAGGATACCCTTTATCCAATCGGCTATGGCTTTGAGAACGGTTTCCATTCAGCAGTCACCGTCCTTTAGGTGAAGTGGTTGATAAGGGTCTTGAGAAGGTTCAGAACAAAAATAATGTGGGTCAGAAGCTGCATAATAGCACCGCCTTTCGTTGATGGGTGGATGGTCTTGCAGCAATTCACTTCCTATTATAATAGGGGCTGTTATCCACAGCGAGGATTGAAGCGATTGCGTATGTACAGGCGGAATAAATCCGCCCGCGGTTCTTAACCGAACAGGCCGCTCAGCAGAGGAATCAGGGTAATGCCGACCAGCGCGACACCGCCGCCCGCCATGAGCTGTTTCATACCCAAATAGGTGTAGGAAACCGGCTCGATGGCGGGCGGCGGCGTGTCAAGAAATATCTATGGAGTTTTTTTAGAACCGCCCCGGCGGGGCAGGTCAGGCTGTGACCTGCTCCACTTCCGGGAGGGGTTTGAGATTAAAATGAATTTCGATAGAAATGTGTCTTGTTTTATCGCTGTCTATGCTCTCATGGACAACGATTTCTTTAATCAGGCGATTAAGGGTAGCTGCGTCCAGTTCCGTGATGTCGGCGTATTCCTGAATGGCTTCTACCCACTGGCGGGCGTCATACGCAAGCCGGATTTCATCGGCCAGCTTCTTCCGGCCTTCCTCAACCCTCGCCTTCAACTCGGCCTGTTCCTTCTGCGTCTTTTCCATCAGCAGATTGAAGTTTGCTTCGCTGATACGTCCGGCAACCATATCCTCATACAGCCGCAGAACCATCTTTTCCAGAACGTCAATCCGTTCCTCGTCTTTGGCAAGGGAGCGTTCCAACGCTTCCCGCTGGCCTTTCTGCTCGGCTTCGCAGGTGTCGGACAGCTTCCCGGCAACGGCTTTCCCCGTCCATCAGGGCGGCTCTGGCACACTCCCGGATTTTGTTCAGTACAAGCCGGTACAGGGTGTCGTACTCAACCCGGTGCTGGGAACAGTGCTGTTTCCCGTAGGCATTGTAGGTCTTACAGGAATAAATCTGCTTCGGGTGCTTCTCGTTGGTGTAGCGGATAGTCAGCGACTTCCCGCACTCGCCGCATTTGATAAGCCCCGCAAACAGGCTGATTTCCCCGGTCTGGCGGGGGCGCTGCCGGGATTTCAGCTTGCGCTGCACGATGTCAAAGGTCTTGCGGTCAACAAGCGGCTCATGCTGGTTCTCCACGACAATCCATTCCTCCGGCTTCTTCTCCCCGATGGTGCCGATTTTGAAGCGGTATTCCTTCTTCTGGGAAGCGATAGCGCCGGTATAGACGGGATTCATCAGGATGTCCTTAATCACGGTAAAGTCCCAGATATACCGCCCATTTACCGGGTCTTTCTTTTCCCACTTGGTTGACACGTTCCGCAGCCCCCGTACCCGGTTCCAGTAGGTCGGGCAGGGGATTTTTTCTTCTTCCAGCCTGCGCCGGATGTAGTTGGGGCCGTGTCCTTCCAGCGCCCACGCAAACAGACGCCGGACAATGGGTGCCGTTTCCTCGTCAATCAGCAGGTGGTTTTTGTCCTCCGGGTCTTTCTGGTAGCCGAAGGGGGCAAGGCAGCCGGTAAACTGGCCTTTCTGCGCTTTCAGCAGATAAGAGGAATGAACCTTCTTGGAAATATCCTTGCTGTACATCTCGTTGAGGATGTTCTTGAACGGCGCAATGTCGTTGTTGTCCCGCATGGTGTCGATACCGTCATTCATGGCGATATAGCGCACGCCGTGGCGGGGGAAGAAATCTTCAATCAGGAAGCCGGTCTGCAAATAATTCCTGCCTAACCTCGATAAATCTTTCGTTATCACAAGGTTGGCCTGCCTGCGCTCGATGGCTTTCAACATCCGTTTCAGGTCGGGGCGCTCCATGTTCAGCCCCGTGTAGCCATCGTCCTGATAGACTGCAACAACCTCCCATCCCTGCTTCTCGCAGTAGTTTTCCAGCATATCCCGCTGGTTTGCAATGCTGGCGCTCTCCCCGTCAAGGTCATCGTCCTTGGAAAGCCTGCAATAAATAGCCGCCCGGAAGCTGCCCGCCAGTATTGCGTCCATGCCTGTATATTCCATTCCGTTCATCATAACCGTTTACCCGCACAATCCAGACGGAACACGGTCATGCTGAACCTTGTCTTTATTATACTCTAAATCTTGCTTTTTCGCAAGATATTCTTTATCATTTCTCTGGCTGTATTTCTGTGCAATCAGGCTCACGAAAACGTCCGTAGCGTCCAGTTCGCCGTCAAATACCGTTGTGACATGGATTTCAGTTTTGTTTTTTGCCATAGGCAGTTACCTCCATAAATGAAATAAGCCAGACAGGAGAGGGTCGGCAACGAAGTCCGGCAACGGGCTTCAAAAAACCTCGAAAACAATCTCTGTCTGGCGGGTTACTGTTTATTTACTTTTTCTTTTATTTTTCTGTTGCTTTGGTTGTCAGAGGGGAGAAAAGCCCGCAGTTACGGGCTTTTTCCCGGCAACCGGCTCGGCAACGGGATAGCAACGGGGTCGGCAACCGGCTGTGGTTTCCCCGGATTTTTCAGAAGGGAAGTTCCATCTGCTCCGTGACTTCCACAAATCCGTCCGGCGTTTTTTCACGCCCGTTGTCAGCGCCCGTTGCCGGGGCTTCTCGTTCCCAGCCCTTTTGCCTGCCGTATCCCTCAAATATCCGGGGATTGGAGAAATACTTCCATCCCGTGATACAGTGGTTCATGATGTCATTGACTTCCCGGATTTCCCATTGCTTCGGCTCGTCAAAGGGGTGGTTCAGGGCTTCTTTGAAAAGCTGCTTGGAGCATACGGCGCTGCCAGTGTAGCGGTCAAGGTATGCCTGTATCATCCCGGCCTTGGTGTCCTCCGGCATGAAATCCCGCTGGTGTTCTTTGAGGTACTGTATCATTTCGGGCGTAAAAGACAGCTTAAAATCGCCACTTTTGTAGGTTGTCATGGCTTCCGCCCATACCTGTTCGATATAGGCTCTGGAAGCGGCTTCATCGTCCAAAATGTGTATCTCGGCCTGTCCGGGGTAGACCATGACCGGCAGGAAGCGCCGGTTCCCGGAACGGTCAAGGGGCAGGAAGTCCAGCGCATTGGAAGTCCCGCCGAACACGCATTGCCGCAGCCTGTCCTCCGGGTGGGTTTCGTAGGGGATTTTATAGACCTCCTTCTGGCGGCTTAAAAATGACTTGATTTCCTCTATGCTCTTGGCGTTTGCGGTGGCAATCATCTCCGACATTTCAATTATCCAGTGGCCTTGTAGCTTGCGGTACACGTTATCATCGTCCAACTTCCGCAAATCATCGGAAAACCACTCGTCTTTTACGGCCAGCAGCCGGAAGAAGGTGGATTTCCCGGCTCCCTGACCGCCAACCAGACAGAGCATGACCTCAAACTTACAGCCGGGGCAGAATGCCCGGTGGATGGCTCCCAGCAGGAACAGCCGCAGGGAATGGTAAGTGAAGTTGTCTGTGTCGGCTCCCAGAAAGTGACGCAGGCAGTAGCGGATACGCTCTTTCCCGTCCCAGACAAGGCCGTTCAGGTAGTCCCGGATGGGATGGTAGCTGTTGGCGTCTGCGGCCAGATCAGCGGCGTCTGCTATCTTTTTCTCGCTTGTCAGGCCGTAGGTATCTTCCAGATACAGCCGGATATATTTCATGTCCGTGTCGGTCATGGCCTTGCTGCCGGTTCTGCGTTTCCTGCCGATGGGCTTTAGAAGGTCAATACGCTCGGTCAGGAGATTTTTTGCAACCGCCCCGGAAAGAATGGGGTCATACTGGAACACGGTCAGGCAGTTGCGGATACTGTTCCGCACGCCGCCTTTCTCGGTGCCCTCCAGCATGGCCTTGACTTCCTCAACGCTCCGGGGCGGGGGTGCGGCTTCGATGGTGTCCGTCACGGCCTGCCGCAGTTCGGGCGGCAAGGTCTGCCATTCTCCGCTCAAGGTTCCTCACTTCCTTTCCGTAGCTGGCAATCAGGGCAGCCCGTTCCCCTATGTCGGAGAACAGCAGCACATCCAGCAGATATTCCACATGGGATTGTTTCTGCAAGGCTTCCACGAAAAGCGGGTGCCATTCTTCCTCCGGCGTCTTGGGGGCATAGTCCCGCTTCCAGCGGCGCAGCAGATTGTGATAGTCGGACAGTACCCGGAAACAATGGCGCTCCATGCGCTTAAATTGCTGTTCCGGGCTTTCCTTCCGGGGATTTCGCTTCGGGCGGCTCCTGCTTGGTGGCTCCTTATCCTCATAGGGGATGGAGAAGTCCTGCGCCAGCATGAGGGCGGCTTCCCTTGGGGCTGACGTTTTCCAGACGGGAAACAAAGTCAATCACATCCCCGTCTGCCTGACAGCCGAAGCAATGGAAGCGCCGGTCAACCTTCATGCTGGGGTTTTTATCGTCATGGAAGGGGCAGACGCACATCCCGTTTCTCCCTACCCGGATACCGTAATGCTCGGCAGCCTGCCGGGTGGTAACAGACTGCTTCACGGCTTCAAATACGTTCAATAGGCAAATCCTCCTGAAAATAAGAAAAAGCGCCTGTCATTCTCACGGGGAAAATGGCAAGCGCCTGATTGGTTAAAGTTCCATATCCTGTTTTTGCTGGCGGCGGGGCGTCTGGCGTTTCTCTGCCTGTTCCTCCCGGATACGCTGCTCCCGGCCTTTGACTGCCTGCTGGATGGACGGTTTCTTTCCCGGCTCTGCGGTCTGGCGGTACTGCTCGGATGGCAAAACCTGATTGAGCCAGTGGCGCACATCCCGCAAAATCTTTACATCCTCCTGTACGGCAGTCAGCGCTTCCGTCTTGGAAGCGACATTCTCTGAAAGCTGTGCCTGTTCCCCGGCCAGCTTCTTTGTGCTGTACTTCGCCCCATCAAGGTGAACTTTGAAATACCGCAGTGCAGCGTTGTAGGCGTCCAGTTCCTCCTTATGGTCGGCGGCAAATTTCTCCTTGGTTTTCTTCCAGCGGATAGCGGCATATTTCGCATGAACCGGCTTGTTTGCTTCAAAGTTCCCGATATGGAAAAGCAGCCGGTCAATCTCTTTTACACGTTTCTCCATCGGCCTGATTTCCTCACGGATGGAAACGGCCTGTGCGCTGGCTTCATCCAGATAGGCGTCAAGGCTCTCCACGGTGGAAATCTCTTTCTGCCGCAGGAAGTCAAGGGCTTCCATGACCTTGTTGAAATCTCCAACAGTGCCTTTCAGCTTCCCCTTGGAAGTCCAGCCGGTACGTTACTCGCTCCGCATATCCAGATACCGGGAAAGCAGTTCGGGAATGGTCGGCTCCTTTGCCTGTTCCAGCGCTTCCAGCAATGCCGCCGCCTTTTTCTCTTTCAGGCCGGACAGCCAGCCCTTTAAGCTGCGTACCATCTGCCGGATAGACTGCATGAGGGAATTGGCGGCTTTGATGTCCCGGTTCAGGTTGCCGATGTTGGTCTGTATGCCCTTTTTCTCCAACTGGCTGACCGCTGGCCCCATGTGGACGGTGGGGATTTTATCAATCCCCTGTCGGGCATAGGAGCGAAGGTCAAGGCGCTCCGGGCTGCCGATGGCTTCCAGATAGCGGTTCGCCGTGTCAGCCCAGCCCTGCCGCCATATCTCGGCGTACTTCTGGTCGTTCCAGTCCACGGTGTCCTCCTTGTGGCTTTTCCATCTGCCGGACGCAAGCCGGATACGCTCGCCGTTCTCGTCAAGGTCGTAGACCTTCCGGCTCTTGGAGAGCCATTTCCCGGTTTCGTCCATCGCCCGCATGGTAAGAAGGATGTGGGCGTGGGGATTTCCGTCCCCCTTGTCATGGATGGCAAAGTCGGCAATCATGCCCTTGGAAACGAAAAACTCCCGGCAGTAGTCCCGGATAAGGTCGGCATACTGTGACCGGGGAAGTTCCCTCGGTATGGCAAGCACGAACCTCCGGGCAAGCTGGGAGTTCCATTGTTTTTCAATGGCTTCGGCGGCGTTCCACAAGGTATTCCGGTCTGCGTACTCCGGCGGGGCATGGGGCGGCAGCATGATTTCGGTGTGGACGATTTCGCTTTTATGGGAATAGTATTTCTGTTTCACAGATGGACGGCATGGTGCTTCTCCCGGCGTCCGGGCATAAAAAAAGAAGAGCAGGGAACCTGTTTCAAGATTTCCTGCTCGGTGGTGCCGCCGGTGGGCGGCTGGTATTCAGTTTTGAAAGTTCGGGTCAGGTTGGCCCGATGATGGGATATTTTACAACTCAAAATTCCTATCTCAAATCAAAAAGAACGCTTTCATAGTCCTTTACGAAATACTTTATATTTGTGCGTCCTTTCTGAATAATTGTGTGGCCTTCTGCTTCCAGTTTTTCCTTTTGTGCTTCTATACCGCCGGGATATTTTGCGTTCAATTCCCCGTTTGCCTTTAAGGTTCGCCAGTACGGGGTTTCATCTTCGGAACGCTGGTAACTCGCCCATGCTGCAATAGATACAAAAATTCCTGCTGTGATAGGCTCTGTGAAATCCGCTCCATTCAGTTCAGCAAAATATTCACGGATTTTTCCGACAGTAATTACTTTGCCATAAGGAATTAGTTTCATTACCTTGTCATAATCGATTGGCGGGGCAAAATACATTCTGCTTCCGCCATATTTCTCAATGCTTTTCTGGTCGGTAATGGTTTGAAATTTAGGCATATCCTTGCTATCGTGTAGCATGGCATTAAAATCTTTTTTATCTTCATTCGCCATTTCTCAACACCTCCTGCCTTAATTATAGTGGAGTAGACTATTCCATGCAATGAGACGGTTTGAAAATAATCTTGAAAAATGTAATTGTGATTGGATTTGAATAAACTTGCTGAACGGGAACAGCTTGCAGCGCAAGGTGTTTCCGGGCGGCAAGTCCACAAAGGGGTAGCTGGCGGCAGCCAGCGCAGGGGAAGTGTAGCTTCCCCTGTGATGATTGACAGGAGCCGGAACGCTGCGGGCAATCATCCGCTTTCCGCAGGAAGCCCCCGGCAGGGCGCAACACACTACCTTCAGGTGGTGTATAGTTGCGCCCTCTTTCAGAGGGGCAGTCCACGGGCTGCGGCTCTGAAAGCAATCATGGCCGTTTCCGGCCTGCGTCCTCTTCCCTGAAAATCGTCGTTACCGCCGAACACTTTTTCCATAAGCTGTCGGGTGCTGTCTTTATGGAACAGCAGCTTTAAAAACAAACTGACCTGTTCATCCGTGATGGCTTCCGGGTGGGGAAGGTAGCTTTCCAGCATGGCGGCTCTGGTGCAAAGCCGGTGCGTCCGTTCCTTCCGTGTCAGCGTCTTTATCTGGTGTTCCAATATCTTTTCTTCATGCTGCGCCCTCCGCAGCTTCTTTTCCGTTTTCTCTATCTCCTGATTGAGTGCTTCCAGCTTTTCATTCATAAGCGGCTGTCCTCCTTCTTGGGAATGAGTACATATATTTTGTTGGGTTCCCCGAAGCCCTGACGCACTCGCAGTATCAGTCCGGCGTCCTCCAATTCATTCAGGGAACGCTTCACGGTCATGGTACTGCGGGCAAGTGCCGCCGCCAGTTCCATGATGGGGAAATGGATAAATAAAATCCCATTGGCGTCCTCTATGCCGGATAGAAAAACAATATCCAACATTCGGGCGTACATGACCTTGGCGGTGCTGCTGATCGGGAGCCGCAGCATGGCTCTCGGCAGCGGCATACAGGGCGGCAGGGTGGTGTCTGCGGTCATAAATTCAACTTCCATTCAATCGGTGTCCTCCTTTACTTTTCGTTTTGAGCGTTTGGAAAGATAATGGGGGCAGTCCACAATGACCGCCCGGAAACTCTGTTTGCAAGTACGCTGGCATTTCCGGCAAAGGTCGTTGTACGTTACCCGCCCCCGTTCATTGAGGAAGAAGGACAGTTCCAGCTTCCTCTTTTTCGGCATTCTCGGCATGGTGCCTCCTTAAACAAAAATCCGCCCATTTCAGCCGTAACAGCCGCAATAGACGGATAGCAGATTTTAGTGTCGTGTTTCGGGGCGATTTTCAAGGGAAAAGCGGCCATAGAGCCGCCCGGAAATCCCCCGTAGTATTACAGATAGGGTAGACTATGCCCTATCAGATTGTTGTGTTTCAGTATCAATTCGGTGTTCATTTTCGCCGGTTCTCCCTGATGTCGTTCCTGCCCCTGGCTCTTACAACGGCGTTTCGCTCCCTTTGGTACGCTCGTTGCGGTCATGGTTCCTCCATTTCCCTGCCGCAAGTCGTTGCGCTACATCGCCGGGGAGCATATCCCATCAGGCCGGTCATTCGATTGGAATAATCCATCGATGAACTAAGCCCATTATGGCACATTTTTGAGCCTTCTCCCGTATATCCACAAAGTAGGAAAACCGCCCCGAAATCGAAAATTTCCACGATTGCGGAACGGGTATGGTATAATAGGATGGACGGCGGCAGCCAGCCGCAGGAAGGAGCGATGTATCTATGAAAACCCGCATTTCCGTACAGGAACGCCTGAAAGATTTACGGGTGGAACGGGGCTTAAATCTGGAAGAACTGGCGCAGGAAACCGGCATTTCAAAATCAGCCCTCGGCAGTTATGAAAACGACAACGACGAATACAAGGAAATCAATCACGGCAGCCTGTTGAAGCTGGCAGACTTCTATCAAGTGTCCGTTGACTATCTGCTCGGCCTTACCAATAATCGGAGATATGAAAACACCCCGATAGAAGAATTGCATTTGAGTGATGAAGTCGTGGAACTGCTGAAAAGTGAACGCTTCAACAACCGTCTGCTGTGTGAGATTATCTCCCATGAAAAATTCAAGGAACTGCTGGCAGACGCAGAAATCTATGTGGACGGAATGGCAACCATGCGCTTCCATGACATGAACAGCTCGCTGGCCGCTGTGCGGGCTATGATACTGGAAGGACATCCCGAAGCGGTGGCAGACCGGGCAATCAAAGTATTGGAAGCCTGTCAGGTAGAGGAAGAAGATTTTTTTTGCCATGTGACGCACAAAACATGGGACGTCATTCTCCATGATATACGCAAGGCGCACGAAAATGACAGCGAAAGTGCGCCGGATACCACGTCCGCCGATGAACTGATACGGGAAGTACAAAAAGCCATGCAATCGCCGGGGGACAGGGTTCAGCAATTCACGGAGATGTTCTGCAAGGCGTTCCAGCTTAAATATAAGCGGCTCTCACAAGAGGAACGAAGCCTTTTGAAGAAGCTGTTCAAGAAATCCCCGCTGATAAAACAGTCCGGTATGAACTTCCGGCGCAGGCCGTGGAAATGAAAAACTGCCGTTGTGGGAATTGGTGTTCCTACAACGGCAGCTTTGATTATATATGAATTTGGAAATCCTGAAACTTAAACAATCCATTTCCCTGTTTGAGTTTTCCGGCTCTCTCTAATTGTGCAAATCCGGCTTCAATATCGGCTATCAAAGAAACGGGAATATCCAACTGATGGTGTCCGGGCAGAACTTTTTTTATATTGTATTTCCGTATTCGCCTTATAGATTGATAGAATAGCTTCGGGTCGGTAGTTGGGTAAAATGCGTCCAGGCTTCCCTTGTATATCAAATCCCCGGAATACAAATAGTTTCGTTCTGGTTCGTAAAAGCAACAATGTCCGGGAGAATGTCCCGGCGTGTGAACAACTTGAATTTCCCGCCCACCTAAATTTAGAAAATCGCCATCGTGTAAAATTCTTTGTGGAATACCTTGAAAAATCTGATAAGCGTTAATATCAAAATCTCTTGGAAAATCACAAGGAATCCTTGTCAAATTATTCTTCACAACTTGCAATGGTATCGGAAACCTGACCGATAGCCAGTCCTTTTCCGCTTCATGTACGGCGATATTATCAAAATACTTATGCCCGCCAATGTGGTCCCAATGAACATGAGTTGTAACTGTCATAACAGGCAGCTTTGTCAGAGAGTCCACAATTTTTCTGATGTTGGAAACGCCTAAACCTGTATCAATGAGAATAGCATATTTTTCCCCACATAATAGATAACAATGTGTTTCTTCCCAGTGCTTGTATTCGCTAATAGAGAATGTATCACGGTCTATTTGCTCAATGGTAAACCAATTATCCATTCCGCATAATTACCTCCAGCAACTGAATTTCCAGTTAAAACCACTTTGCATTTTCATCTCTGAAATGTGGTATATTGCCATCTTTATAAGGGTCATACCGATTTTCGTTACAACCAAATTCTTTTAAGAGAGCAATCTTGCCATCTGGCGTCCATTCTATTAGTGACATTCCATCAAACGCTTCTACGTTACCGGTGTCCATCTTATTTTTGAAATACCATTCAACAATGGTTTGATTGCCTTTATGGAAAAATTGCTTGATGTCCCATTGCAAGACAGTTCCACGGGTATTCCATTCCTCAAACCAAAGTTTTATTTTCTTGGAGCCGTGGTACTCTGGCCCCCAACTTTCAATATATACGGCATTATCAGAAAATACATTAAATATACCCAAATCTTTTTTTGCAAGCCACATATCAAACCAAAGTCTGATAATTCTTTCTCTATTGTCCATTTCGCAGCGCCTTCCTTGTCAATTTAATATTTCAGTGTCTTTGTCCTGCTCTAATTCAATTACATCCAAAATGCCACAATTCAGGGCTTCGCAGATACGAACCAGCGTTTCCATGCTGATGTTTTTGCCTTTACCCATGTTGGCAATCATATTTGTGGTAAGACCGGCGGCAATCCGCAAGTCCTCTTTCCTCATATTGCGCTCAACCAGCGTGTGCCAGAGGGGGTTTATAACTTATGTGCATTTATCCTCCTGCCTTTCTCCCGGTTCTGGGGTTTCTGTTCCCATTATATCAAAGTTCTTGCTATTCCACAAATATTTCTTGACACAACCGCCGGTTCCGTCTGGATTGTGCTTTTCCTTTCTTTTCTTGATTACATCTAATTAGCCATGAGCTGCTTCATACCCTGACTCTTTGCTTATGTGTGATAAAGAAGTAATAGAAGTGTAAAAAATTTTGCCGTTCCTATCCGGCACTTGCGCAGGGTGTCGGATAGGTCGGGCTTATTCTTCGGGCAAGTCAATCTTGCCGACAAAGCTGTAATAAATATCAATGCGCTGGCGGCGTACTTCGTTCTCGTCATACTCACATTCATAGACAACGATTTTCTCCACCATTTCACGCAAGAGGGTGTGTGTCAGTTCCTCGATAGAAAGGTACTTGCGGACAACGTTCATAAACTTTTCTGCGTTCACCGTGGCTTCCTGTGCCTTGTCCAGTTCGCCCTGCAATGCGGCGGCTTTCTCTTTCAGTTCCCGCTGCTCGGCTTCGTAGTCTGCGGACATTTCCATGAAACGCTCGTCATTGATTTTCCCGTTTACATTGTCCTCATACAGACGCTTGATGTAGCGGGAAAGTTCTGCAATGCGGCTCTGTGCCTGTTCAAGCTGCTTCGTGGCTGCCGCCAGTTTCCGCTTGCCGCCCATTTCATTCTGCTGGATAAGCAGCTTCACGAACCGGGCTTCGTGCTTCTGTGCATAGGCGGTCACTTTCCGCAGATTGTCCAGCACACCCGCCGTCAAAAGGTCGGTGCGGATGAAGTGCGCCGTACAGTCGGCGGTGCGCTTCTTATAGCTGCCGCAGATGTAGCAATCCTGCTTTCTCTTGTCGGTCTGATACCGCTGCTGGTACATCACATGACCGCAGTCGGCGCAGAACAGCAAGCCGGAGAACAAGCCCACATCATCGTAGCGGTTGGGGCGTTTGCGCTGCTTGCGTAACTCCTGCACCCGTTCCCATGTCTGCAAGTCGATGATTGGCTCATGGTGGTTCTCGAAAATCGCCTGTTTCTCAATGGGATTGTCTACGCTGTGCTTCATCTTGTAGGATGGTTTTTCCGTCTTGAAATTCACAAGACAGCCTGTGTACTCCCGATTTTCCAGAAGATGAACAACAGTATTGGTCGCCCACTTACATTCATAGCCGGGGTGGTAGCGGCGTGTGCTGCCTGTGCGCTGGTATTCCAGCGTCCCCGGCGTGGGGATTTGCTGCTCTGTGAGCATACGGGCTATCTTAGTCGGACCGTTCCCGGCAAGGCAGAGCTGATAAATCTGCTTGACTACCGGGGCGGCTTCCTCGTCAATGATGAAATTCTCGTCATCGTCCATGATGTAGCCGTACACGGGCTTGCTGGTAACAGGCTTGCCGCTTAGACCTTTTGCTTTCTTAACTGCCTTGATTTTTTTGCTCGTATCTCTCACCATCCATTCATTGAAAAGATTGCGCAGCGGGGTAAAATCGTTGTCGCCCATTGCGCTGTCCACTCCGTCGTTGATAGCGATAAAGCGGACGCCTTTCTGTGGGAAAATCATTTCCGTGTACATTCCCACTTGGAGATAGTTTCGCCCTAAACGTGACATATCCTTGACGATGACTGTGCCGACTTTCCCGGCTTCAATGTCTGCAAGCATGGCTTGAAATCCGGGTCTTTGGAAGTTCGCACCACTATAACCATCATCCGTGTACCAACAGAGGTTGGTAAAACCGTTCTGCTTGGCGTAGGTTTCCAAAATGCGCTTTTGGTTGGATATAGAGTTGCTTTCTCCTTGCAGTTCATCTTCATGGGATAATCTCGGATAAAGGGCGGTAATAAGGTTTTGGGTTGTCTGTCTTAACATGGTTTCCTCCGTTTCCGACAGCCAGCCCCACTATTCCGTACTTCGATTGTACCATACAGCGGGGCGGCGTGTATAGCGGCAAAGTGTAAAAAGCGCTTCTTTACAGCCCGTCATATTGCCGATTTTTGTGTAGCAGCTTCCGCTTCCAGCACCTTAGCCATTTTGTCGGCTGCGGTTTCTGTGGCACTCTGCTTGAAAAAGCCGGACACCACAAGAACAGAGTTCCCTATGCGGATTTCCGTCACGCAGTCGGCGGGTGCGGTGCTTTTCATGCTGTGTCTGATATGCTCTTTTTATCGGTCATAGGCGAACTCCTTTCAATCGTTCATCAGTTGCTTTAAGCGGTTTAGCTTGTTTTGTGCGCTTTCCCTGCGGAAGTTCTCGCCGGAGAAGCAGACCGGGGCGCACATTTCAAGCAATCGGTCATAAATCCGGGCGTGGGGCGTGTCCTGCGGGTTCTGTAACTCGGTAAGCGTGAGGTTGGTCGTGACGATCAGCGGCTTGCCGCTGCGGTAACGGCTGTCAATCACGTTGTAGACTTGCTCCAATCCGTACTCTGTGCCACGCTCCATGCCAAAATCATCAAGGATAAGCAGCGGATAGCGGCAAAGCCGGGAAATGTATTCGTTCCTGCCCTCGAAGCTGGCGGCAAGGTCACCCAGGATAATGGCAAAGTTCGTCATGCGGACGGAAATTTCTTTCTCCATGAGGGCGTTTGCGATACATCCGGCAAGGTAGCTTTTGCCTGTGCCGACGCTGCCCCAGAGCAGATAGCCGATGTTCCCGGCTTTCATGTCCTCCCAATGCTCCACATAGAAACGGGCGGTTTTCATCTGCGGGTTTCTGCCGTTGTCATTGGCAAAAGTCCATTCCCGCATAGCCGGGTCGGTAAAGCCCCGGCGTTTCAGTTCTTCCACCTTGTCCCGGTGCTTTCTCTGCTGTTCGGCGGCTTCACGCTCCATGCGCTGCGCCCGCTGGCAGTCACATTCTGCCGGGTGTCGGTCACGCCCAAACAGGGCTATCTTATCTGCCGGAAAAAAGGCTTCTTTCGGTGTCCGGCACTTGCCGCAGTAAAGCAGACCGTCCTCGCCCGTGTAGTCCTCCGGCTCGGTTGCTGTGGTCGGTATCTGTAAATTCATATCTTCAAAAGCTGGTTTCATAGACTTTCTCCCTCCTTGTAGCTGTAATCGGGTATGCCCTTTTTCGGGGCAGCTTTAGCGGTATCGTCAGTCGCCCATCTGCGGATAGTGGCGGCATGGTTCTTGTATTTCCTCCCGCTAGAAGCGATATAGCCGGATAGCCGGTCAATGTAATACTCCCACTTGTCGGGCAGTTCTGCTTTGAGTTCAGAAAACTCCTTATCTGTCAAAATCACATTTTCATATCTGCCGTAGGAAGCGGGGGCGGCTCGTCCCGGTTTTAACTCTCTCTCTTTTTCTATCTCTATATCTATCTCTTTCTTTATCTCTATCTCTGGTGGACAAATGTCCGCTTTTGCTTCGGACACTTGTCCACTAAGCCGTTTTTGCTCTGAAATCTTCATTCTTGCCCTGCGCTTGCGCTCCCCCTCGGTAGAGGACTGGCCGATTAAAAGCTCAATGTTGCTCATATACAAAGCCCCGTTGTCCAGCGGTTCGACAAGCCCCAGCTTCATAAAGATTTTCAAAGCTCTCTCTACGGTACCTACCTGCTGGCGGGTAATGGTCGCAATCATCTGGGCGGTGTAGGGGATATTCTCGTCAAGCTGCAATTTCCCGCCGTTTTTCAGCGATTTTAAGTACAGCTTCAAGAGAATGTTGGAATAGATAACGCCGTCCTGCATACTTTCCAGCAGAACGATTGCATCATCGTCAAAATAGCTCTCTTTCAGCTTGAGGTAGTAATATTTGCGGTTATCTGACATAATCTTGGTTCTCCTTATCTGCGGGGCGGGCTTTCCATCTCTTTGAGTAATACCGGGGGCAGAGTACCACGATAGCCCTAAAACTCTGCTTGCAGTCATGGGTACAGCCCCGGCAAAGGGCATTGAAAGTAATGCGGTTTCGCTCATTGAGGAAGAACGCCCATTCCAGCCGCCGCTTCTTGCTCATTCTCGGCATGAAAAAACGCTCCTTTCTTCGGTTTGGTCGGGTATGAGGGGACAGGGGCAAAATCTGTATGTTCCCGGTGTCATTTTCGGGAAAAATCTGCCCTGTAAGCCCCGTTGGAAAGGTTAGGGGTATTGCGGATAGGGTATGGCATACTCCCTGCCTTTTGTATGGTTTCGGTATCATTTCGAGGCGGTTTTTAACGCTCCTGTTCGTGCTTTTTCTGACGGCTCGGTGTGCCGTGTAGTATCTGCTCGGCGTTCCGCTTGGCGGTGGCAAGCTGCTCATGCTCAGCTTTGGCGGTGCGGTAGGTGTTGTAAGCTGCGTTTTTCTCGGAAATGAGGGCTTCAATCTCCGTATTCAGTTTGGAAGTGGCTGGCAGCTTCTTTCCCGGTGCAAGTACCTTTAGCTGACGCAGGGCAGCTTCATAGATGATAAAATCCGCTTCATTTGCCCGGTAGTAGGCTTCCGCTTTCTTCCCGGACAGCTTTTTATGAGCGTCAATGGTGGGGCGGGTGCGGCGGTAATCGCTGACAACCTTTCGCAGATTTTTCTGATCGGAAATGCTCTGTTCAATGCCCCGCAGACTTTCCCTCGCTTCGGACAGGGCTTTCCGGCTGCTCTCCACGGCTGCGTCCAGCTTGTCAAGGTCAAGCAGTTCATTTTCCATGAGGAAGTTGTGGGTAGCCGCCATCTGTTTGAGATTGTGCAGGGAAGCCCAGCGGTCATAGCCTGCGCCCTTGCCCTCGGCTCGTTTCGCTTCCCGGTCAACCATGCGCTGTAAACCGTCCTGTTTCGGGGCGGTTTTGGTGGCTTTTCCGCTGTAAATGCTCCATAATGCTGCCGGGGTATTCGGGTATGGGTGCGGTCTTTTCGGCGGCTCTGTGGGCGTTCTGCTCCAAAAGGGCAAGAACGGCGGCACGGTCAAAATCGTCCCCAGCTTCCGGGCTGTGATAGGCTTGGTTCTGTCCGGGGTAGGTAGGACAGCCGCCCCCGGCTTTCCTTAACGGTTACACCTTCCCGGAGAAGCAGGGCGGCAAACTCGTCAAAGCTGCCAGCCCGGTCAAGGGCTTTCCGTATGGTCTGCCGGAGCCGCTGCTTGTCCGTTTCAAACTTCGTCTGCCGGGGCGTGATACCGTCCACTGCAATAGGGGCGTTGGCTCTGTCAAGGGCAGCCTGCCCTTTCTTCTGTGCCCAATACTCACGCTCGGTCACTCGGTTCTTGCTGCCATGCAAAGGTCAATCTGATACAGATTTTCCCGGTGGCACATCTCCATGACTTCGGACTTGAAATATTCCATAGCTGCGTCTGTGCAGCGGTGCTTCATGCCGGATTTTGTGTCTGCTGGTCTGTCCATATAGGGCAGAAGCGGGACAGCTTCAATCCGCAAACTGTTTATGACGATATGCACATGAATGTTGCCGGAGTGGTTGTGTCCGTCCGGGTGGGTGCAGACAAGGGCCTGGTGTCCGGGAAAATGCTCTCTGCAAAATTCCTCGCCCAGCGATTGCGCCTTATCAACGGTCAGACCGTTGTCCGTTCCGTCCCGTGGGTCAAAGCTGATGATATAGTGGTGAGACTTCACATCTTCCCGTTTCTTGGTTCTTGCCGTAGCGGAGATTGGAGCGCATACAGGCAACGGCAAAATCTTCCTCGCCGCAGTTCAGCGTGGCAAAACGGTAGTCCTCACGGGGGACAAGCTGCCCGTTTTCATCAAGGGTGGGCTTCATGGTAAACTCGTCATGCTCAAAAGTAAGGTAGGCTTCGGCTGCTCCGTAGTCGGCATTTTTAGAGCTGATATGTTTGAATGTTGCCAACGGCTTCACCTACTTTCTGCAAGACTTCAAACTTCAAGGCGGCAAGGTCGGAAATGGCGGCTCGGATTTCGCCGGACAGGGCGTTGTATGGTGCGCCGTATTCGTTGAGATACCGGGCGATCTGATTGAGGTTGCCGCCGATCCTGCCGTATTCGGCGGTCAGCTTCCCGACAGCGGCAAGCAATTCATCATTGACCGGGGAAACGGTGACAATGGGGCGTATGGTCGCTTTCCGTATGGCTTGCCGGATAAACTCGGACTGGCTCATACAATAAGGGGCAAGCCGGGCGGTAAAGTCGGCGTATTCTTCATCTGTCAGCCGGGTCTTGACTACCCGGCTGCGGTGCGGCGTGTTATATCGTTTCATAGGTGGTTGACCTCCTTTCTGTGCGTGGTGTCCTCTCACTAATAGGAGAAAAACGGGGTGTGCAGCGGAACTGTTTTTGAAATAATCCGAAAAGACTTTGCGGGAATTTTTCAAGCGGCTTTAGCCGCCATAGCAGGGTTTGGGGAAGGCACTCCCCAACAAGATTCCCACCGGGGCAAAAGGAGCGATAAGCGAATTTTGGCACCTCGGTAGAATCTTGCTCTAAGAAACTGCCGGACTGCCGCTCACTTCCTACTGCCACTTTTTCGGGAAATCGCAACCAGTTTTTTCATAAAAGGCTGCGGGCTGGCGTTCTCCCTCTCTTTCTGGCAAAGACTTTTCCGGCGGCTTGGTCTTTCCCAACAATAAGGCGTTTCAGAAGCTGTGTTTTGCCCGCTGCTTGATAGAAAACGGGAATTTCCCCCTGCTCACTTATCAGTACCGATACTTTCTCGATTTGCCAAAAATGGGCGCAAAAAAAGCAGCAAATCTTTTTCAGACTTACTGCTTCATGTGCCGCTATGGGGCAGCGGTTATTCAGTTGTAAAATAAAAGAGGGCGGTAGCACTTTGGGCTATCGTCCTCTTGGCTACACATTTGCAAAGACAGGCGGGGCTGTCAACGGTGGGCGAAGCCCATTTACTTGCCGTTGACTGGCTCGGCTGGATTTGCTACTTTCGATCTGATGTTTTCTTGTGAAGAATACACTGTATTGACTTTACCTTGATTTTCCTCCTGTGTTACTGTAATATTAAAGTCGTGAATTTCAGAATTTGTACTAGAGATTTCCAAATTCAAAGAAATAGAAATTACGTTTTTATCAAGTTGTAATCCATCTTCTTTGCAATATGTCGCTGAATAACCACTTGCAAGAACTACCTGACCTACCCCATTTTCATCAAGCACAAATAATGTAGCTGATGAACCAGTTTCTTTATTTCGGGCTATCGCAACCAGTTGTATTGGGGCATTTTCAGCGGAACCAAAAACATATTCTAATAATTCAAATGAAGGATAGTCCTGTGGAAAATTTTCAATAAATTTCTCGCCCCGGCTTTCAATAGAACCGGCACTTTCAAGCTCTGGCAGTACTTCTTTTGTGTTGTCATCAGGTGGAGAATTATTAGAACAAGCACTCAACAAAAGTACAAAAGCTAATAGTAATATAAACAATTTGTTTTTCATTGTGCTTTATATACTCCTGTTGGCGTGTATACCGTCATTCCCTTTGGAACTTTTATGGCTGAGTAGCTAGAAGTTGTTACTTTATAATGGACAGAATTTTTTTGTGGTGCATAAGATTCTGTTAATGTTTTATATTCATAAAAAACATTTTCAGGATAGCCGTCCATATAAACCTTGTATTTTAAACGACCAGCTGTTCTAACAGCAGGAATATAAACATTTAACACTTCAAATTTCCCCGGTGCAATACTATATGAGACACCCGCTGATGTTCCTTTTGTCCAACTACGTGAACCGGTAACTTCAACTCCTACTTCCGCCTGCATTTTTGCAAAAACAACATTTGCTTCTGTTGTGCCATTGGCATAACCCGCAATAGATGCGGTGGTTGTTCCGCTTTGTTCATATTGATATGTAATTTGCATAGGACTTGAGCCTTGAGTATTATCGCCTGAAACAGAACCTAATAATTTATGAGTATAATCAATATTCGTATAATTAGGCTCATAACCTACACATTCTCGTATATATACTCCTCTACGTTCTGGTATTCCTGAATCGTTAGCTGCAAAAACAGTAGTGTTCATTGTTGTTACAATAGCTAAAGAAAAAACTATCCCTAATATTGTTTTGATTTTTCTCATTATGGACTTCCTCCTTTGCTTAAAAAGTTATATTTTGTTGTGTGTTTCATCAAACCATTGGCATCATCTCCTTTTGTTTTGTAGTACCATATTTTAGCTATTATATCAATTATCAAATTCAATTTTGCTTTTTTTTGGTTAATTTTTCTGAATAGTGAAGGCTGTCTATCAAATTCTTGTGTGTTACTTTACCGCACATGAGCATTGCTGCCGGGGTTATCGTTGCCATAACCTTCCAGCAGGTTGATGGCACCCCAAACGCCAAGACCGGCACCCAGAGCGACAACCAGAGTCTGAAGAACTTCGATAGCAGAGTTAAAGAATTCCATAGTCGTTTCTCCTTTATAAATGAAAGTTGTAGACCATCCGTACACACCTGAAGCTGATAATGAAGCCGCAAACTGCGGCGGGAGTAGGCTTGCTGGTGTACCTCTCTGGTCAGGATAAAATAAAACCGCCTACCGGGTCAGGCAGACGGGAGCGAATCGGCATCCACCACGATGAACTCATCACCGGGGTGGATTTTTTCTTTTCGGTTCAGATATTTTTCAATATCGAAGGTGTTTTGGGGTCATAGTCCGAGGTCAGCTTGTAGTTGGGGTGCTGGGTCAGATCGTACTTGTCAGAAAGAAAGGGGCGCACACCTCGCAGCTGCAAAATACACTTGCCGCCGTCCAGCACCGCCAGCTCATCCCGGCTCAATAACTCGTGCCCCATCTTTTGGAACGTAGTGCCGTAACTGTGGCTATTGCCACGGGTGTCTGAGGTGTTGAATGCGTCAATGGTCTCTTTTCCCAGCATTTCCGACAGGTCTTTCAGGGTGGTCGGCTCACTGCCGCCGAGGAAAATCTGGCTGTCCATGTTGCCCACAATGGTATCTGCGTTGTCCTTGTAGATGGCTTTCAACTGGCTTCTTGCCTGCAAAACAAGGCAAGCCGAAATCTCACGGCTTCGGATTGTCGCTACCAGTTTTTCCAGATTGGGAATCTGCCCGATGTTGGCGCACTCGTCAATCAGACAGCGCACATGAATAGGCAGCTTGCCACCGTACACATCATCCGCTTTGTCGCACAAGAGGTTAAAAAGCTGGGTGTAGATCATGGAGATCAGGAAGTTAAATGTACTGTCCGTATCCGACATGATGAGGAACAGAGCTGTTTTCTTATCGCCCAGCGTATCCAGTTGTAGCTCATCATACATCGTTAAATCGCGCAATTCTTGAATGTCGAATGGGGCAAGCCTAGCACCGCAAGAAATAAGGATTGACTTTGCCGTTTTGCCAGAGACGAAAAGTCAAGGACTTTTTCATCAAATTCAAAAAGAAGTCACATTTTGCGGACTTCCTCACGGAGCAGACGCTTGATTTTGTCCTCCATCGTCTCTTTTGCGGTCTGGCTGAAATGCACACGGACGATATAGGTTGTCTTGCCGATCTGCTTTCTGACAGTCGGGCAAGTGGGTACTGTTGGTTGCGGTATTGTTCATTCAAAATCCTCCTGTAAATAAAAAATGCCCGGTGACTGTTCATCATCGGGCGGTGTCGGTATGAGGGAAGAAGGCAAGGCGGCAACATTAAGGTATCTATAAAAACCTTGCCGTCTTTGCCACGCTTGCCGTGTTCCTGTTGTCAGTCTCGGAGATAGCAGACCCATGCTGTGCCGTCTTTCTCGGTCACAAGCCTGTCCCCGATACGGCTCTTTGCCGTTCTCATGGTGCGTGAGGAAATCCCACGCTCATTGACTGCCTTTTCCAGCTCTGCGCTCGGCATACGCTTTCCGTCTGCAAGCAGTTCCAGAATGAGCATTTGCGCCTGTGCGGTCTTGCTCTCGGTCTTGGCGGTGTCCGTCCCGGCAAGAAGCTCGTCAGCGGTAATGTCATAAGCTCCTATCCACTCAAACCCTTTCTCGTCTCCCAGAGAAAAGGCAAGGGACTGTCCGGGCGGCGCAAGGGAGCTTTTCTCATGGATAAGCACCCTCGTTGTGGGACTGTCCTTCAGCTTGCCAATAAACAAGCAGACTGCGGACTGCCGCCGTAATGTCGATAGACCCCAATCCCCGGTAGGTGCTTTGCGTTCCTGCGGCTTTGTTGAGGTGTCCGATCAGCACGATAGCGCACCCGGTAGCCTGTGCAATGTCTCCCAGACTGCGGAATATCGGGCGCACCTCGTTTGCTCTGTTCATATCCACATCTGCTCCCAGAAACGCCTGTACCGGGTCAATGATAACCAGCCTTGCGCTGTTTTCCCGGATTGCCCTTGCTATGCGTTCATCGGCAAGGGTCAGCGGTGTGTCTCTGTCATCAATGACAAGCACTCGTTCAAGGTCTGCGTCTGCTTCTATCAGCCGGGGCTTGACGGTATCACCCAGACCGTCCTCGGCGGTCTGATAGATGATATTGAAAGGCTCAAGTGTCTCCATACCGGGCAAGGGCTTTCGATTGGTGCAAGCCGCCGCAAGACGCATGGCAAAGTAGGTCTTGCCCTCGCCGGGGTTGCCCTGTATAATCGTCAGCTTTCCAAAGGGGATATACGGAAACCATAGCCAATCCACGCTCGTCAGCTCCACATCAGCCATACGGAGCATTGGGACAGGCTGGGCGGTGGGCAGCTCTCGCAGCGTGATTGTTTCGGCTATGAATTTGCGGCTGGGAATGTCCCCTTGCTGACGGAGAACATCGTTCCAGTCTTTCCTTGCCGGGACAAGGCGAATGACGGCGATCTCGCTGGGAATGTCCTGTGCCAGTCGGGTACAGGCTTCGCTTCCTGCGGTGTCGCTGTCAAGGCAGAGGAATACTTTTCGGGTGTCCTTGCGTTCAGAAAGAAAACGGTCAAGGGCTTTGCCCGAAACGCCGCCCAGGGCAAGATAGCTTCTTGTCTGCCAATCCTGCGGATAAAGGCAGATAAATGATAACAGGTCTATTGGCGCTTCAAAGACAAAGAGCTGGTTGCTGTTGCCCTCATAGCGGAACGGATAGGACTTGTCAGATCCGGTAATATCCTGTCTGAATGAGTCTGCCGTTCCTCGCACATGGGCATATCTCGGTGTGCCGTTTCGGTCTCTGCCGACAAACACAACATTGCGCCGCTTTGCGTCCTCGTAAATATCCCCGGAAAGAAGAAAAGCCTCAACCAGTTTCGGGTTGAGACCTCGGCTTTCGCAAAGATATTGAATTGCTCTGTCGGCTGTCCGGTTGTGCAAGGGCAAGTGGAACGCTGCGGGCGGTGCTGTGGTGGCTTCGGCCTGTCCCTCGCCGCTTTCGCCGGTCAGGAGCTGGACGGCTTCGGGAAAGGACTTGCCGTAAAATTCCATGACGAAATCAATGGGATAGCCGCCCTTGCTCTGGCTGTGGCGAAACCACTTGTTTCCCCGGACGGTCAGGCTGTCATGTTCTTTCCAGCGGTATTCTCGTCCGCTTTTGATAAGCGTCTCTCCCTGTGTGCGGAGAAAATCTTCCAGACTGACGGCGTTTGCCCGGTCAATCTGCGCTTGGGTGTAATTCATCGGGATAGTTCCTCCTTTTTCTGTCGTGTTTGGGGTCGATTTTGGAGCTTTTGTTCCTCTGTACGCTCGTTAAAACGGGCGGCAGTATCTACACATGACTTGACCTTCCAAAGGCGGTGTAAATCGTCTCTGACGGTCTTAAACTCGCCATAGGTGGTTTTGTGCGCCTGTTCCAGAGCGTCATACTCGTCGGACAGTTTTTTCATATCCACCTTGCCGTCCGGGAACTCCCCGGTCAGCTTTCGTCTGGCGGCGTAGAACATTTTCAGTTCGTCGGCGTGTTCAGCCTTGTACTTGGCTCTGGGCTTCTCAAACTTGATTTTCTGCAAGCCGTCATAGACAGGCTTCAAGTTCTGGAAAGCGGCGGAGCTGTCATAGAGCCGCTTAATCGCTTTCATTCGGGCGGTCTGTTCGTCCAGCGTTTTCTTCAAGCTCTCTGTGGCAGCACTGTGTTCGCTGACACGGCTTTCCAAATCTTCAAGGGAGTAAATGCCATTCCTCCGAAGATAATTGAAAGTCTCGTTCATCTCTTTTAGATTGCTGATTTTGCCTTTCTGCGAATATGCCCCGGCTCTGCGCTGGGTGTAATAGGCGTTCAGCAGAGAAACAAGGTCGGGTGCCTGTGGCTTGGCAAGCTCGGCTTTCATATCCGCAATCCAGCCCATAAGCGAAGTGATTTTCTTCTTGATGTCCCGGATCACGGCGTTGGTGGCTTTGATCCAGCGGTTGAACTCGCCTTTCTCGGTGCGGATACCTTTCTTCTCCATTGCCCGGACGGTTGCGCCTTCATGGATAGTGGGAAGTAAATCCACGCCTTGCCGTTCATAGCTGCGGTGGTCGATACGAACATCCAGACCTTTCTCCGCAAACTTGGCGTTGCACATCTCCGCCCATGCTTCACGCCAATGTTCCAGCGTTTCGGGACTGCCCCAGTCGGTAGTGGGAACGGCATTGAACACATACTTACCGTTTGCGTCTCGAATACGGTTGCCCTCCTCGTCCAGCACATATTCTCGCCGTTGTTTTATGCCCCATGTGCCGTCCTGCTCCATTGGTCGAATAGGGCAGAGAAAGTGAAAATGGGGATTGGGTGTGCCGCCGTCCTCACACTCCTTTTCGTGAAAGGACACATCAACGGTCATGCCCCGGCTGACAAACTCCCGAAACAAAAATTCCCTTGCCAGAGCGATGTTTTCTTCAAGAGAAAATTCATTCTGCAAGGAAATTTCAAAACTGTATGCAAGCTGGGCGTTCTTACCACGCTCGGCTTTTTCAACTGCGTTCCATAGGGTCTGACGGTCTGCGTATTCTTTCGGTGCATGGGGCGGCAGGAGAATGTCAGAGCAGATCACGCCGCCCTTGCGTGTGTAGTCGCTGTATTCGCCGTAATACTCGCTGTACAGCTTTTCGCCGGAACGATAGGCGGCAGAAGCAATCGCAGACTGACCTTTACTGCGTTTCGTTTGGGTTACTGTGAAGTGGAATAGTGCCATTGGCTTTCAGCTCCTTTCCTCTGTTTGCTTGGTTGATGTGTGTAATCTCCATGTGCCGGACGGCTCTCTGTACCTCCGGCAGACCGAAGATGTGTTCCATCAGCTCGGTCATTTCGGTGCGTGTGAGATTTTTGACCTCCGGGGCAAGGCTCTCAATCGTGCCGCCCAGATTGCAAAGGCGGTGGGTACGTTTCTGCCTTTCGCCTTTCTCCAGATATTTCTTTCTGTTCTCCAAACGCTCCAGTTTGTGCTGTTCCTGTGCAAGCCGCTTTTCCACTTGCTCTTTTTCAGCTCGAAGCTGTTCAAGGCTTTTCTGTTTTGCCATTTTGGTTGACCTCCTTTTTTGAAAATGGGTATAAAAAAAGACCGCCAACTTTTCGCACATTGCGACCAGTCAACGGTCTATTTTTCGGTATTCGGTTGTTGTATTCAGTTAGATAATTTATTTGCTATCCTTACCGAAAAAACCAATCGTAGCCATAACAAAACCCACGATAATTAAAAGAAACGACACCCACAGTGTTCCTACATATATCACCTTTAATCCTGCAAGTATCATTATAGCAATACCCAATAGCATTAAACTGTTTCCAAACATAATCTTTTTCATACGCTCACGCTCCTTTGTTAAATTATCGTTTACTATTTTCAAACTTGCTGGCGGCGAACGGTTTGTCAAAACCGTTTGCGGACGGCAAGTCCACAGGGGATAGCCGCTTTAGCGGTGCAAGGGGGTGTAGCCACCTTGACGGAACGAAGTGACGCAACATTCGCAGGCAAGCAGTTTTCTTCTGCTGACAGAGAATGAAGCTCCGCAGGACGCACTACTCTCGATAGAGAGTATAGAAGTGCGCCCTTGGAGTTCTAAGGGTATTTTTAGATAATTGGGAATGTTTCTTTGTCAAACTGCGTAACATTGAACACGATACGCCACTCGACATCATCACCAACCGGTTCAAAGTGCAGAGCAGAACAAGCAGCATGAAGTTTTTCTTGTGAATTTGTTCCATATATAACTGCTGTCGGACCATCTGCACCACCAATAACACCAACAACAAAACAGGAACTACTGCCAACTGGACGGAACGAATGATCGTCTGGTGTAACTTCTATCGGTCTATCGCCTTCATCACAGTCAAAAACCGAAATGTTCTCCATCGGTTCAGGGGTAAGTGTATAACTCATGGCAATATAATGTGTCGGATAAATCCAGCGATCAGAACCAAAACTATTTTGAGGAACTGTCTTCTGTTCTATTTCCTGCACGGTCAGTGTATGGGTTATTCCGCTAACAGGATGGGAAAACATAAATGAATCTCCGGGTGCGTGAACTTTGAAATGTGAGCCTGGAACTTGTCCTGGTTGCTGCTCCATTGTAAGAAAAAGTTTATTGATTTCAGGGTGATGCTTGGTTCCCCAAGGAAATACGTCTCTGCATATGACCCAGCCATAAGTACTATCCAGCCCATAATGGTCGATTGCCCATTTTGCTTCCAACTCATTGATAACGCCATCTGGCAGACAAGGATTAAAGCTCACAGCGCAGCCATGGGTTGTCTGTAATATTTTCTCGTTTAACTTCAAGCAAGGTTTGAAGTTAAAACAAAGTGGGTTTTCCCATTCCATCTGCATCTGTTGCTCACGGGTAAAATTTTCACATGAGTCATTTTCCCAGTCCAGATTCCATTTTTTCATGAAGTCACGGATGCTTTCTGAATCAACTCGCATACAAAAATCAACGACAAGTCCTTTGCTACATGAATAAGCTGCCGGAATTACCCAATGATATCCAGCCCAATCGAATTGTTTATCCAGCTTGATCTCTTTTCCGGCACGGTCTTTACCTCGATGTCCCCAGAAATCTCCATCAAAGTAGACCTTCCATTCAGGGGCAACCAATTCTGCCTCTGAAGTCATATCATTATCGTAATAATCTTCTGTGTATTTAATCTGACTGTAATCAAAGGAAGATTGCAGGTTTTTGATATATGTCCACGGTTGTTCCATAGGCAACAAATTCATCTTCTCTGAAATTTCCGATAAAGTTTGCTGTTGTTCCTGGGTTGTAGGGTTTTCATTGAGAAAGGCTTCAAACTGTGCTTCGTTCCACATCCACGCTTGTTCCACTGCCGCCACATCACCACAAGCCAGTATAAGCCGCAGAAAGTCGGTAAAATTTTCAGCTACTGGATGAACATAATCAGGAGAAGTATTCATGGGGCTGACAGAGAAAACCATCTCTCCAAATCCACGAATGAAACAGAAGTGGATACCATCTATCCCTGCCCATCCAAAAACCGATGCCCCTTTTGGGGTACAAAAATAATTTGTATTATCCTCACGGAGTTCAACTCCCACAGGACTTAAATCGACACCCCGCTGTAAAAATTTTTTCAAAATTCTATTCATTAAGCATCCCCCCATAAAATTAGTGCTATCACGCTCTTTATTGTAGTAAATTTTATCACAAGAGTGTGAATAAATCTACTGGCGAATGCTGAAACCGCCCGAACAGTTTCTTTCTGCTCAGGCGGCTTTCTTCATCTATTTTTCTTTCTTCTGCTGCACTTGTTCATGGGCTTCCTGCTGAACATCAGCCCAGTGGAAAAGCCATACTTGAAGTGACTTTCACTTTCTTCACATTGGGCGATTGCTGTCTGCGCCCGGAGTTCCTGCACCAGCTCATAGTCCTCTTTGCTGAGCCGCTGGGACAACTGCTCCATGAGCTTTTCACAGGCTATGACTGCCTTTCGGTATTCCGGTGATGTAGGTACAACTGTCTCGCAGGGATAAAACTCCCCATTATACATGGCTTCCAAAATCATAGCTTTACCTCTCTCAACAGTAGATTAGTTCCGTCTTGATGATTTCCTCTGCCCGGCAGCGGATAGAGTTCATGGACTGTACCCACAACATCTGATTGTCTGCTTTCATGGTTTCGGTCACGCCCTCGGCTTTCATCATCTGCCGGATAATCAAGTCCAGCCTGTCTGCCGCCTGCTCGTTCAGATCGGCAACGACGGTGTGGAGCCTGCCGGACAAAATTAGCTCGTTGTAAAGCATGGGACGGTGCAATTTCAGATAGGACTGGTGCAAGCGTCCCCAATGCCCAATAGGTCGGCGTTCCTCCGGCAGCTTCAAGTCCGGCACATAGTAGTCGCCCACCAACACATAGTCCATACCGTTCTCATGGATTCTCGGTTTCAACTCTTTCATAAAATCACGCTCCCTTTCTCGGTCCCAGCTGCGGCAAACTGCTCACCGGGATAAATACCCCTCTGGCAATATCCTCGGTGCGGATTGCCTGTTTTCTGGCTTCAATCTCCGCTTTTTTCTTGGCTTTCGTGCGCTCCTCATACTCTTTCTGTTTACCATTGGCTTTCCGCTTCAAGTAGTTCTGGTGGAGCCTGTCCTTGCGTTCCTCACGCTTGCGGATTTCCTCTAATTCCTCCGGGGTAAGCTCCACTTCGCCAAACGCAGGGGGAACGAAACGACCCACGAAATTGAAGTAAATCTCGACCTCCTGTGTGGTCTGAATACTGCCCTTGCGGTCACGCTCATGCACAAGGATTTTCTCAATAAACTCATTGAGCATGGCAATCGTCAGCTTGTCGAAGTTCTCATACTTGTCAATCAGAGCGATAAAACGGTCAGCGTCCTTTTCGTGCTTCTCATAGCTCTTGACAGCCTTTTCCAGAACAGAGATTTCAGCGGTAAGCTCGGACTGTTCCTTTTCGTATTGAGCGTCCAGAGTGGCGTATCTGCTGTCGGACAGCTTTCCTAAAATGTTGTCCTCATAGATTTTACAGAGCAGGACTTCCAGCTCGGAAACTCTCTGCTTTGCTGTGGCAAGGCGTGTGCGCTGTTTCCTGACCTCTGCCGTCTGCTGGCTGGACTGCGCTTCCTGCACCACACGGACAAACTCGGCTCTGTCATGCTTCGCATAATCGGCAATGGCTTTGAGCATTTCGGAAACAAGGGACAGTACCACATCTTCATTGATACGGTGCTGTGTCGTGCAGAGCTTTCCAACTGGGACTTTGCTGTATTGGGAACAGGTATATTGAGAAATACGCTTGCCGTTGTTGGTACGGTGGACATACATCTTGCCGCCGCAATCGGCACAATAGAGCAAGCCCGTGAGGGGAGCTGCTTCGCCCCAGCCGTCCGGGTAGCGTCTGACATTCCCACGGATTTTCTGCACAAGGTCAAAGGTCTGCTGGTCAATGATAGCTTCATGGGTATTCTCAAAAATCGTCCATTCGTCCTCCGGGACATAATGGCTTTTCTTGTCCTTGAAGTGCTTTCGAGTCTTGAAGTTGATGGTGTGTCCCAGATATTCACGCTTTTCAAGAATGTTGCAGATGGTGGAAGAACCCCAGCCGTACACATCTTTGAAAGTCTTGTTTTTATTCACACCCTCGCCGTGCTGGGCAAGGTAAGCGGACGGAATGAGGATTTTTTCTTCTTTCAGCTTGCTGGCGATCTGATACGGACCGTAGCCGTCAATCGTCATGGCAAAGATGCGCTTGACCACCTCGGCGGCTTCGGGGTCAACCAACCATTGGTCTCTTGCTTCGTTCCAAAGATAGCCGTAAATGACCGTGCCTGTGAGGTGCTTGCCGGACTTGCCTTTGGACTGGAAAGTGGAACGGATTTTACGGCTGGTGTCTCTGGCGTAGTATTCGTGCATAATGTTGCGGAAAGGTAAAATCATCGTCCCCTCTGGCACTATCCACGCCGTCATTGATGGCGATAAGGCGAACGCCACGCTGACGCAGGATTTCCATAATCTGACCGACTTTCAGATAGTCACGACCCATGCGGCTCATGTCCTTGATGCACAAATACTCCACATTCCCGGCTTCCACTTCTTTCATCATTGCTAAAAATCCGGGACGGTCAAAGCAAGTACCACTAATGCCATCGTCCGTGAAATGGACAATGTTTGTAAAGCCCTGCCGTGCGGCGAACTCCTCCAACATTGCTTTTTGATTGGAAATGGAATTGCTCTCACGCTGTTGGTCATCATCTTTGCCAAAGTCATCACGGCTCAGTCGTTCGTACAGAGCTGTGATTTTCTCATTTTTTCTCATAACTTGCGCTCCTTTCTTCGGTTTTAGGTTGTGTGTTCTAAGAGACTTCCCAACCGCTTGATTAAGAAGTCTTTTAGAGCATACAACACCGGCAGCTAATTTATAGAGCTTGTACTGCCGTCCTGCAAAGCTGTTCGGCTTCTTTTTGGCTAAATCCTCAAAGAGCAAATCAACTGGATTTTGGTATTCTTCATCGTCCTCCAGCACCTGCATGGTGTTGAGCATTTCTAACAGTGTTGCAAAATTCTGCTCCTCCACCGGGGCTTCATAGTGCAGATAAGCGATCAGGGCAGTAAGCAAAAGACGTTCGCTTTTCTCCCAAAATGGATCGCCGCCGCTGCCTTCTCCCTTCGTGTTGGTCATCAGGGTCGTGACCAGTTTCAGAATGTCCTTTTCACTGTGAACATAACTGAACGGATTATAGTGCATCGACTTTTTGAAGTTGATGGTGTTCAGGATTTTTACCTTATAACCGTTTTTCAGCATGGCTTGCCCACATTCAAGCACGATCGTACCTTTCGGGTCAGTGACCACATAGGAACTGTGACATTGCAGGAGGTTTGGTTTCAGCCAAAATCTCGTTTTGCCGGAGCCAGAGCCGCCGACCACCAGCACGTTTTGTTTCTCGCGTTCTTGGGGTCAGGTGGGCGGTTGCTCATCATCAACCGCTCTGTTTTGGTTAAAATAATGTTGTCGGCAAACTTCGGAGCTTGAAAAGGTTCAATGTCCTTGGGTGTACCCCATCGGGCAGAGCCATATTCCATGCCGTGCCGATATTTCTTTGCATTTTTGCTTCGCAAATATACGGCAAGCCGTAACCCTGCGCCGCAAAAAAAGCCGATAAGCAAATCCAATGGGTGCAAACTGGGCAGCGGATTCGCAAAGGCTAAAGGCAGTGTTCCCACCATAGACATGATTTTATCGCCCAGTTCTTTGCCCTCGGCCAGCCGCCATGCTTCACCGAAATTTGTTGCCACCAGTCCCAGCAGGATATAGGGTAGATACAGAGCAAGCAGCTTCGTCAGCTTTTTTGTGGTCATAGTCCGCGCTCCTGTTCCTTGCGGCGCACCTTGCCGGGAAGTTCTGCTGCGGCTTGCACCAGCTCATGCAGCTTTTCCAGTACAGAGGGTCGCTTGGTTTTACTCAGAAGGGATGCGGAATATTCTTTGAAAGCCGCATTAAATGCCTCCACATCTGGGGCTTTGAAAGACCAGATACCGGGGCGGCATTTCAGAGTTGTCCTTGCGAATAGCATAGTCAATGCCATATTTTTTTGCATACCGTTCAAACCCACGGATATTTGTTTTGTCGATTTCCACACTGGAAACACCACGATTCTGCCGCAGTAGCATTCGGACGCTCTGTTTGCCGCCAGCCATCTTCGCTTGCTGCTGTTGAATAGCAGTTTTCCGGCATTAAGAATTGTCCGGGCGGTCAACTTTGTAGTAGACACCACGATGTTGAATGTTTTCTGCTCGACTTCTTCCTGCATTTTACCACCTCGTATAATAAAATAGTAGTATTTATAGACCGCTCTCCAGCGGAATGCTACAATAAGTTCAGGATGCTGTGGATTGGTGGAACATCACCTACCGCAAAGACGGTTTTCGGGAGGCTCAACCACAGCTTCTTTGTTGAAATGTTAATCAGTTAGATACCGCCAGACGGTTTATGTAGAACAAGGTTACAAGAGCAAAGAAGTCTGTGGTCCTGAACAGCATCGAAATAAATATACCGGAGGTATCAAAATGGTTTGTGTTGGAATTGATGTTGCCAAGGATAAGCATGACTGCTGTATTCTTGATTCAGACGGAATGGTTCGTGCTGACTGCTTTACCATCCCCAACAACATGGATGGATTTAAGCAGCTGCTTCAAACGATTCGAAACTGCACCAAAAAGTCAGACAAAATAAAAGTAGGACTTGAGGCTACCGGACATTACAGCTACAATATTCTTGGGTTCCTTCTTGACAACGGTCTGCCAACTTATGTCATTAACCCTTTGCACACCAACCTGTACCGAAAAAGTCTCAGCCTTCGCAAAACCAAAACCGATCGTGTGGATGCAAGAACGATTGCAACTATGCTATTGTCCGATGTAGACCTCAAGTCCTACACGGATATAGCATACCATAACGAAGAGCTAAAGTCACTAACAAGATACCGATTTGATAAAGTTCAGGAATGCGCTAAACTAAAGCAATCGGTGTCCAGATTGGCTACGATTCTGTTTCCCGAATTGGAAGGGCTTGTTTCGTCTATCCATGGCACTTCAATCTACGCACTTCTCAGCGAATATCCCGGTGCAAAGCAAATTTCAGAAGTCCATCTTACCAAGCTGACAAACCTTCTTACAACAGCGTCCAAAGGACGCTACGGAAAAGAGAAAGCCATCCAGATTCGAGAGGCAGCCAGAGCTTCTATTGGCTCTGTCATGCCTGCCAAATCTTTGGAATTGAAGCATACCATTAAACTCATTCAAGAACTTGCCTCCGAGATCGACGAAATTGAAGATTCTATTCAGAAAATCATAGATGAGCTGAATCCACCAATTCTTTCTATTCCCGGCATGGGAGTAAACTCCGCTGCTGTGATCCTTGCAGAAATCGGGGATTTCTCCAATTTCAGTTCTCCTGACAAAATTCTTGCTTACGCTGGCTGCTCTCCATCTACATACCAGTCCGGAAAACTCACAAACTGTTACGCTCACATGGAAAAACGTGGCTCCGCTACCTGCGACATGCCCTTTACAACGCAACCAAGTACGTCTGCTACTGGAATCCTGTCTTTGCTGAATACCTTGCCAAAACGTGCCGAAGGAAAACACTACAATGTTGCCCTGTCCCATGCCATGAAGAAACTCGTGCGGCTGATCTACGCTTTGCAGAAATCTGGCAAACATATCTTGTAGCTGCCTGATTCTCTCCAGAGCCTGAGCCAAATCCAAGAACAACTTAGCTGGCGCAGCGAACCCTTGACAAACCGAAGCATTCAAATGCTATTCTGTTTCTGCGAGGGTTGGCCGGGCTTGCTTTGCTGTTCTCTCCGTCGCCCTCGCTGTTCCAAGACCAGCATTTGAATGCTGTTTGTCAGGGCAGCGGTCGGTTGGCGGATTTTTTCATTTTGGGGCTTGACTTTTAATAGTTAGTCTCCCGTGCAGAAATTTGGATTTAACGGTCATGTTCCGCTGGGGGCTTGTTCACGGCTTTATTCTCGGCGGACTTCACAGCGTCGTCCGGGATAGGAATCACCAACAGACGATTTCCTAACTTCAAAAGGTTTCAGGCTGGTGAAAATGCTTCTCATACTTCTGTGCCAGTTCCGGGGAAAGCGATTCAAAATCCTCCGCACCCGCTCCGACAACCAGAAAAGTTCCGGCAACAACATCGTACATTTGACCATGCTCATCACGCAAGGCACGATTCAAGGGCGGCCCCGTCAGCTTACCTTCATCGTTATACACGATAGCAACCGGATCATCGAAAGGATAGCTTGCCGCAATGGTGCCGCCGACAGCATCCTGAAAATCTTTCAGTTCTGTGCCGATGGTGACTTTCTGCGGATACATACCGGGCTGAACCAAAAGAATCTCCATTTTTCTGTTCTCGGAAAACTCTTGCTCACCCACGGTTTTGAAATCCACACCGACAAAATCCGTGGAATCGAGAACGTAGTCCTCATTATTCCACGCTTCCGTGACGATTTTCTCTGCTTCTTCCTGTGAAACAGCTTCGACAGAAACCGTGCGCTGGAGTGTTTCTGTGATTTCTACATCAAACTTCTTCATGCACACCTCAGTCGATGCAGATGCAAGTCAGCTTGTCGCGGTCGATCATCAGAGTGACACTGTTGCTTTCCAGATATTTCTGGACGGTGTACATATCGCTCATCGTCAGGGATGCAAAATTCCCGTCATCATCGAAGCGATGGAAAATCACCGGGCCGATCAGATACCGCTTGCCCATCAGCTTAATGACCTGCTTGGGATTGTAGCGGAAGCCCAGCGGTTCATCTTCAGAAATGCCGATGCCCTCATCTGCTTCATCGAAGCAGGGCAGGATATGCGGCGCATCGTCAGGCCGGATCACAGTCAAATCCAGAACGGGAGAAACTGCTGCAAAGTACGGCTCTGCATTGCCAAGTTCGTTCTGCATGACCATGTGCATGAAAGAGAAGAAGCCGGACACAGTATCGTCGATGTGGTCGATTTTCTTGCTCATGGTGTCGATAGTCTTTGCGGTATTGAAATCAATCGTATTGTTCATAGGCGTTACCTCCAAATTTTTTGCAAAAATAAAAGACCCAAGCGGGTCTTCTCGGCGTATACGCCGTCAACGCTCGTTGCCACGCTGACGTTTTTTCTGCCACGCATCAAAAGCTGTATGATTTTTTCTTCCATTTGCCGGGGCGTGTAACTGCGCGGAAAGTATTTGCGCAGGATGTCGTTTTTGATAGTTACTGTGTCCAGTTCGCCTTTCTTTTCTTCTCCCATAATGGCAACAACGGCATCAGAGGTGAATTGACCTTTCTGTGCCAGTTCTTTGATGCGCTTTGCCTGTGAAACGGAAGGTGCGTTTTGCGTATCGTCCATCGCCTTTATCATTTCCTGCTGTTGCTCAGGCGAGAGATAAGACAGCTCTACGGCAGGATTGAATGAAATCATTTTTTCGTCCACCATATTGAGCAGTTCAGGAATAAGGTTCGTAAGTCGGACATACCGCTGTACTTGTCTGCCGCTTTCATCGGTGGCTTTTCCTATCACGTCAGCAGCCTCCAACTTCCCGACAACTTGTCGGGAAGTTAAATCCGACCTAGCACCTTGATTTTTTAGAGCATCCAGCTTCATTTTGTACGCGAACGCTCTTTCGCTGGGTGAGATGTGTTCTCGCTGCAAGTTGGAATCAACCATCAGAATCGTGGCGGCATCATCGTCCATATCACGCACGATGACGGGCAGAGTTTCCAGTCCGGCCATCTTTGCGGCGAACTGGCGGCGGTGGCCGGAGATAGTCTCGTAGCCGTCACCATCCGGGCGCGGCCTTGCGATAAGCGGAGCCAGCACACCAAACTGAGCAATGCTTTCCACTGTTCGGGTCATGGCTTCATCGTCCACAACTTTGAAAGGATGGTTGGTGAACGGATGCAGCTCATCAATGGGGATTTGCTGTACCTGCTCTCTTTTTTCTTCCTGCCGTTGCTCCTCGGTGGAAAATAGCAGCTCATCTAATCCTTTCAGAGCTAAGTTTCCGTTGTTTTTCGGCATTTGCCAACACCTCCCTCGTTAAAGATTGGTAGGCTGCGGCCACCTTGCCTTTCGGGTCATGCTGGTAAATGCTTTCTCCCGTTGTGCTGATTTCAGCAGCACGAACAGAATGGGGAATCGTCTGCTCGAACACATGGATCTTCCGACCGTAGCCTTGTCGGATTAAATTGTCAATCTGCTTGCCATAGGTGGTGCGGCTGTCCGTCATGGTCAGCAAAATGCCCTCGATTTTCAGTTTTGGATTTATCTGCCGCCGAACTTTGCCAATCGTCTGCAAAAGCTGTTCCAGACCTTTTGCTGAAAGGTACTGTGCTTGCATCGGAATCAGTGTCGTGTCTGCCGCTGCCAGTGCGTTGATGGTAAGCATCCCCAATGAGGGAGTGCAATCCAGCAGAATATAATCGTACTCGCGTTTAGCACTGTCCAACACCTGCTTGAGCATCTTTTCCCGGTTCATACTGTTCACAAGGGCGACTTCCATTCCTGCCAATTCAATGTTGGCCGGGATAAGGTCAACGCCCTCTGCATGGTGCAGGATACCATCACCGGGCTGGATGGGCTGGTCGTTCATGGCTTTCTGCATAAGGGTGGACAATGTGGTGGACAGCTCATCCGGCTGCTGCCAGCCCATGCTGATGGTAAGTGAACCCTGCGGGTCAACATCCACCAGCAGAACCTTTTGCCCTCCATTGCCAGACCGATACCAAGATTTTCACAGGTAGTGGTCTTGGCCGTGCCGCCTTTTTGGTTTACGATGGCGATTGTGGTAGCTTTCTTTGCGATAACATCACCCCGCTTTCGGAGAGCCACGCGCAAAGTCGTGGTTCGTTTTGTTCTGATAATAGAGATTCATGGTCGTGGGCGCATTGAACAGTGCTGCCAACAAATATTGCTTCATGTTTCGCACTGGGGAAGTGTTCTCTGCCAGACAGCCTAGCACGAAGCGGATATGGTCTGCGTTCAGCTTTTTCAGCCGACTGCGCACCACTTCGGTGGGCTTATCATCCCCGGCAATCCTCAACATCTTGCGTTTGGTGGAGCAGGTGTCCACAAGCAATTCCACAATTTGATAGATAGTGTCCTCATCATCCGGGCAAAGCCGGAGCAGCAGTTCGACCTCCAATGCCTGATAAAAATAATCTTCGAGTTGTTCTCTGTCCGATTCATCCGGGAGGAAAGGATTGTTCCTCTCTGTTTTATTCTTATCAGTCTTATTAGATTGCGGTTTTGGCTGCACCTGAACTGCATTTTCAGCAGCACAAGAATTGCTGTTTGCGCAATTCTGTACTTGTGCTTTTGGCAGTCCAGACGAAAAGTTCTTGACATAGATCAAGCTGGGTCTGCCCAGCCCTCGCCGTTTGCGCTCAATAAGATTGGCCTGTTCCAGTTCCCGGAACAGCTTGACCGCCTTGTGTTCGGCGCAGCAGAGAGATTCCTGCACTTCCCGGACAGTGTAGATGATATACACGCGCCCCTGCTCATCCAGCCAACCGTTCTTTGCTGACAAGCTCATGCGGTCAAGCAGGATGCCGTACAGCGTCCGGGCATCGGTGGAAAGTTGACGGAAGCGGCTGTCCTGAAAGAGTGCTTTCGGTATGCGGAAGTATGCGAACAGTTCGCCCGACTGTCCATAGAAGTAGTCGAGCGTCATTTGGTGTGGCCTCGAATTTTCAACTGTGAGTGCGTGTCCATGTGCAAAACCTCCTTATTCAATTTTTGCAAAAGAAAAAGCGCACCTTCAATTTTGCGGAAACTGAAAGTGCGCTATGTAAAGCTGATTCAATTATTCACGAAAGGATTCCAAATATTCGTCCAGCACTTCTACGTTCACAAGTGCAATGCGTTTCAGCCGGACGATGGCATGAGCATCCTGTGCGACTTGCCGGAAAGAGTTTTTTCCCATTGAGTAGAGGACTGCCCCTTCCTCATAGCGAACGTATTTCTTTTTCTTTCCAGCCAGCAGTTTTTCCAGTTCAGGAACTTCAACCGAGTTTCGCTTATGTGCCATGGTATTCTTCTCCTTTGTCAAGGTTATGTGGTATACTTGCATATCAGGATATAGAAAAGGACACTCCACTTTCGGCTTTTGCCGATGGTGAAATGTCCTCTTGACTGTTTTCTCGTTTACAGTTTTCTGCTGGATGTGGAACTGGCGAAAATCCGTCACGCTCCGTTTGGGACTTTTGCCTTCTCCGACAAGCCCCTAAGAAATCCGTCTGAACATTCAGATTTTTGGTACATTCAGAGTCGGATTTTCAGTTCGTGCGGACTGTCGGAGACACAAGGATTACCACGTAGCTTAGTTAGATTCCGGGCGCATCGTGGGGAACAGCAGCACATCGCGGATGGAGGCGCTGTCGGTGAGCAGCATCACCAGACGGTCCACGCCGAAGCCCAGACCGCCCGTGGGGGGCAGGCCGTACTCCAGTGCGTTCACGTAGTCGTAGTCCACCTGTGCCTTGCAGTCGGGCTCGATGGCCTTGCGCTCGGCCACCTGACGCTCAAAGCGGCCCTTCTGGTCGATGGGGTCGTTCAGCTCGCTGAAGGCGTTGCCGTACTCGGTGCAGTCAATGAAATACTCAAAGCGCTCGGTGAAGGCGGGGTCGTCCGGCTTGCGCTTTGCCAGCGGGCTGATCTCCACGGGGTAATCGTAGATGAAGGTGGGCTGGATGAGCTTGTCCTCCACGAAGGCATCGAAGAACTCAGCCAGAATGGAACCCTTGGTGGGCACCTCGGGCAGCTCCACGTGGTGCTCCTTGGCGGCGGCGATGGCATCCTCGTCGGACTTCCAGTCGCTGAAGTCCACGCCGGAGTACTTCTTCACGGCTTCCACCATGGTCAGGCGCTCCCAGTGGCCCATGTCGATCTGCTTGCCCTGATAGGGGATGACCATGCTGCCGCAGATCTTCTGGGCAAGGCGCTTGTACAACTCCTCCACCAGATCCATCATGCCGTGGAAGTCGGTGAATGCCTGATACAGCTCGATGCTGGTGAACTCCGGGTTGTGCTTGGGGTCCATGCCCTCGTTGCGGAAGATGCGGCCCACCTCATATACGCGGTCCATGCCGCCCACGATCAGGCGCTTGAGGTACAGCTCGGTCTCAATGCGCAGCACCATGTCCATGTTCAGGCTGTTGTGATGGGTGTAGAAGGGGCGGGCAGAGGCACCAATCTCGAAGGGGGTCAGGATGGGGGTGTCCACCTCCAGAAAGCCCTTCTCGTCCAGATAGGAGCGGATCTCCTTCAGGATCTGGCTGCGCTTCACGAAGGTGTCCTTCACCTCGGGGTTTGCAATCAGGTCCACGTAGCGCTGACGGTAACGCATCTCGGTGTCGGTCAGGCCGTGGAACTTCTCGGGCAGGGGATGCAGGCTCTTGGCCAGCAGGGTCAGCTCGGTGGCGCGTACGCTCAGTTCGCCGGTCTTGGTGCGGAACACCTCGCCCTTCACGCCGATGATATCGCCCACGTCCAGCTTCTTGAAGGCGGCGTAAGGCTCTTCGCCCAGCTCATCGCGGCGGACGTACAGCTGAATGTCGCCCTTATCGTCCCGCAGGTGGGCAAAGCTTGCCTTGCCCATTACGCGCTTGGACATCATGCGGCCAGCCAGCGCCACGGTCTTGCCGCTGTCGGTCTCGTTGGGCAGGTCGGCAAACTCGGCCTTCAGGTCGGCAGAGTAGGCATCCTGCGGGTACTTGGTCAGGGTGAAGGGGTCGTGGCCTGCAGCCTGCAGGTCGGCCAGTTTCTGGCGGCGCACCTGCACCTGCTCGCTCTCGGACAGGCCCTGCGCCGGGTTCTTCTTTGTTCTTCCATGGTTTCTCCTATTCGTTTGGCCTGCTCAGCCTGCAGCGTGGGTAATGTTCAGCACGGTGTACTCCACGGTGTGGCCGGTGGGCAGCAGCACTTCGGCCTTGTCGCCCACAGCCTTGCCCAGCAGAGCGTGGCCCACGGGGCTTTCGTCGCTGATCTTGCCGTTCAGGGGGTCGGCTTCGGTGCGGCCCACAATGTCGTACTCCTCGTTCTCGTCCTCGCCGGTCATGAGGATGGTGACGTGGGTGCCCACAGAGACATTGTCCACGCTCAGCTCGCTCTCATCAATGATGACGGCGTTCTTGATCATCTGCTCCAGTTCGGTGATGCGGTTCTCCACCAGACCCTGCGTATTCTTGGCCTCGTCGTACTCGCTGTTCTCGGAAAGGTCGCCGTGGCTGCGTGCTTCCTTGATCTCTTCGGCCAGCTCCTTGCGGCGCACCGTTTTGAGGTATTCCAGCTCCTCCTGCATTGCCTTCAGACCGGCAGCGGACATTTTGATCTCTTGTGCCATGTTGAGAATCTCTCCTTGTCTCTATTTGTGCTGTGCAGCCGCAAAGCCGCACAAGAATGCCATTTTGACTACATTATTATAATAGCAGGCGGCTGCTTTGTCAACAAAAAAGGCGGCACTGGGCGGAAAAAGGAAGTCCGGATGAGGAAAATTGTTACAGTTCAATCAGCTGGCGGGACAAATTCGATACGCAGTCGCGGGCTTCAATACGATTCTCAATAATGTGACGAATTTGAACAGAGATGGAATGGCGAAGTTCAACCGAATGTGGGAGTGGAAGCGTGACCTCCCGTAGGCGTTGACCAAGCGTATCAATCACGTCACGGGTAAACTGCTTTGTACGAATCTGGCGTTTGACGATATAAGAATTCAAAAGTCCAAGCAAAAGATATTCATCAAGAATATCCTTTTTTAGGACCCGAATCTTGATTAGACCGCCGCAGTACAGCATTTTTTGATCATATTCCGTAATTAGGAATAAGAATATCTCCGGGCCGAACGTCTTCTTTTAGGGCATATTGTTCATAAATTTCTTCAGAAACGCCTTGTTTGGCATCGGCCTTGATTTCCCAATTGGAAAAATCGGATGTGCGAACAAAGGGGATAGAGCCAGTTCCGTAGGCCATCTTACCAATTTCATCGCCTGTAGCAAGTTCAATGACCTTGTCATTCAGTAGAGATTGAATGCTATAGCGGGTACAAGTGCCATCCAGTTTTCTGAGGATATTTTCGACTGCAGGATCATAATATTTTGGAAGGTAGATACCGTTTGTTATAGCTGATGAATTTAACCGGAATGCGGAAAAAAAACCAAATTCAAGTGTTGTGGTATCTTGAACAAGCTCGTTAAGAACTTCATCGATAGGCTTTGAAAAGAAGGTATCAAAAGCCTGTGTTGTGCCGGATTCTAGAACACTTTCGATCAGGAGCGGCATTTGCTTGATGGCTGCTTTATAGCGGATGCGAGTATCAAGCGCCTGTTTCATCTTTTCAGAAAGTTCTTTTCTAAAAGTTATATCTTTTGGAATTGGCAGAATAATTTCACGATAGCGGCTGCCAAGAGTGTCGATGATATCGGCAGTAAACTGCATGTTTCGGATTTGACGCTGAACGAGAGGGCAGTTCAATGCCAAAAGAGGATGAGAGGGTCAAGCAATTCAGAGGACACAACACGGAATTTCAGAATGTGGGATTGATAGATCATAGGAATATCCAACGGCGTAACAATGCAATTTGTGCCGATTAGATAGGTCCCATCTTTTACCATTAAGATATCTCCGGGCTGAACATCTTCCTTATAAGCATAGAAGTCATATATTTCCTGTGAAACCCCCTGTTTTGGAATAGTTTTGATTTCCCAATTGGAAATATCTGAAGTGCGTACAAAGGGGATGGAACCTGTACCGTAGGCCATTTTCCCAATTTCATGACCGGTCTGGGCACCGATGATGCCTGCATCAATTAGGTCGCCGAGGACTAAAAGATCATGCGTTTCTTTCAAAGAAAGGAGCTCTTGACGGAGAGCAGGATCGTAGTATTTGGGAATGAAAATCTGATTCTTGATATCCTGAATGTTAATCTTATAGGTTAGCATGTTTTACCTCATTTCCAGGTAGCGGTCGGCAACCAGAGGGATTTCATCAAGAACAACTTTCTCACCGGTGCTGGTATAAGAATACGTTATATTGCCTCGACTGTCATGACCACACCACTGTACATCGCTCATGAAAATATCGTAGTTGTCACAGCTGGAATAGGATTCGTTTTTCTTATATTTCTGACAGATTAGAACGCAGCATTTTGCATGGGTATGCGGCTGGAACAGGTCTTCAGGCAGGGTGACAATTGCATTGATTTTGCCTGCAAACGGATATAGTTAACGACATATTGATATTTTGGCATTCCGAAAATACTTTCCAAGAGGACGATGCCCATTCGTCCACCGGGCGAAGCATTTGGAAACAACGCTCAATAAACAAAAGCTGTGGAGGCTGCTTGTCGGCCAATGCACCTTTTCAAATACTCCGCCGGAACAGAATTCCACCGATGACCGAGGTCATATAATTCGAGGATTTCAGTAGAATCAATAGAAAGCTTTTTGCCAAAGGGAGGATTGGTGACAATTACATCAAAACTTTCAGGCTGAATATCTTCAAAGGTTTTAGCGCTCCAATTGCGGAAGCTTTCAAGGCTGTTTTCACAGTGAATGCCGCCGCGTCCGTCGCCAAGGATGGCGAGATAAGCTTTTGCAACTTTGCTTAAGAAGCTGTCCTTATCAATGCCGCGAAGATTTTTGATTGCGATTCGTTGCTTTTCAGCTTCGATCTCAGACTCTGGCCAACCGAGATCGGCAGCTTTTTCTTCAAGCTTATTCCAGACATAACGCAGCGATTCTACCAGAAATCCGCCGCTACCGCATGCAGGGTCTAAAATGCGCTCGTCAATGCCAGGATCAATCATGCGGATGACCATATTTACGACATTGGAGTGAAAACTGTCCCTGTGCACCTTTTAGAGAAGGACCGATGAAAATTTCAAAAGCGTCACCAACAGCATCACGGGAACTATCTTTCAAGCTGTAAAGTTGAAGTTCACCGACAATGTATTTGACAGAACGGGAATCCAGAAGGATGGAATCAGAGACCTCAATCACATCGTTGTACTGATGCTTGACCCGATCAAACAGAGTGAGAATGCGATTGTAAATATCCTCCTCACTTTCGTTTACACCGGCACGGAATTTAACGGTATCATCTGGCTTGGTAAAACGTTCGTCATAGATTTTGCAGAAGATAAGGTTGATCAGCTGCGAAGCGAAGACTTCATCGCGTGTGATGCCGATGGCATTGGCGGCAAGATAATTACGGATTGCACGGAATGTTGGTTTGAGATTTTCGGCCTTGCGCAAATCTTTGCGCTTGAACATACCAATATCTTCCAGACGTTCACCGTAGCGTGGGATATTTGGAATTTCGCGGAACTGAATTTCGTTGTCTTTGATTACTTTATGAAGATATAACCGCTCTTCACCATTGAACCACACACCGAGACTAGCATTGGAAAAACGAAGATAGTCCTCCAGCTGATCGCGGCCATCTTTCCGATTCTTTTTGCACTCAACAATAATATAGATGGATTTCTCGTCGTGGACGGAGCTGTTGAAAACAGCGATATCGACGGGATATTCTTTTCGTCGGTCAGAAGGCCGCGCCTTTACACGATATTGGGGACGTGTGAATGAATTCTTTAGGGTAACCATAGTCATCTACCAGAATCTTAGAAAAGGGCTGAACTGCTTCCAATTCTTCTGGGGTTTCTTTAACAGGAAGTCCGGAAATATAGTCGGTGAAGTACCCTTCTTTTATATTGTTGGTTGGCATTCGTAGCTCCTCCAGAAAATATGTTCGGCAGTTAGATGCCGGATAATATTCAAAAAGTATATTAAACCATTATTATATTAGCACAATTTATCTGTAAATGAAATACGGATTAATACTAAAAGTATATTAGCGGTTTAACAGAGCATGGAAAAGCCCCGCTGACAGAGGGAAAAGTGTCAACGGGGCTTCGGAAATGTCTTGTTCAGTTCATGCGCGGGAGGGGTCAGTCGTCGGCGGCTTCGTCCAGATTGCCCAGCTTCTTGGCCTGCTCCACAACGGCAGGCACCAGCATCTCGGGCAGAACCTCGTAGCGGGCAAACTCGGTGGTGAACCAGCCGCGGCCCTGCGTGGTCTGCCGGATGAAGGTGGTAAAGTTTGCAAGCTCTGCCAGCGGCACTTCAGCGATGATGGTCTGCAGGCCGTCATCGTCCGGCTCCATGCCCAGCACGCGGCCGCGGCGCTTGGTCACATCGCCCATGATATCGCCGGTGTTGTCGTTCGGCACATGAGCCTTCAGGGTGTGGATGGGTTCCAGAATGACCGGGCCGGCCTCCGGCATAGCGGCCTTGTAAGCCAGCTTTGCGGCCATAATAAAGGCCATCTCGGAGCTGTCCACCGGGTGGTAGCTGCCGTCCAGCAGGGTGGCTTTCAGGCCCACCACGGGGTAGCCTGCCAGCACGCCCTTTTCGGCGGCAAGGCGCACGCCCTTTTCAACAGCCGGGAAGAAGTTCTTGGGCACGCTACCGCCGAACACCTTCTCCTCAAACACCACCTGCTCGCTGTCGCAGGGCTCGAAGTTGATGATAACATCACCGAACTGACCATGACCGCCGGTCTGCTTCTTATGACGGCCCTGCTTCTGGCAGGCCTTGCGGATGGACTCGCGGTAGGCGATGCGGGGTGCTTCCAGCCCGATCTCCACGCCGAACTTGTTCTTGAGTTTGGCCTTCACCACGTCCAGATGCTGCTCGCCCAGACCGCCGATCACCTGCTGATGGGTCTCGGCATTGTTCTCGTAGCTCAGGGTGGGGTCTTCTTCCATCAGGCGGGCCAGCGCGCTGCTGATCTTGCCCTCGTCGCCCTTCTTGGCCACAGTGACGGCCATGAACAGGCTGGGCTTGGGGAACACGGGGGCGGGCAGCTTGACCACGCGCTCAGCGTCGCACAGGGTGTCGCCGGTCTTGGCGCTCACCAGCTTTGCCACTGCGCCGATGTCACCGGCAATGATGCCGTCGGAGTCCACCTGCTTTTGCCAATGACGGTGAGGGGCTTGGAGATCTTCTCCACATCGCCGGTGCGGGCGTTGGTGAGGGGTTCGCCTGCAGTCACCTTGCCGCTGACCACGCGCAGGTAGCTCAGCTTGCCCACGAACGGGTCGGCCACGGTCTTGAACACGTAGGCGGCGGTAGGCTCGTCCACGGTGCAGTGCAGTTCCACCGGCTCGCCGGCGGCATCCTCGGCCAGCGTGCTGGCTTCGTGCTCCGGGCTGGGCAGCAGCTTGTGCATGTTGAACAGCAGCATATCTAGTGCCTGCTGGTTCACGGCGCTGCCGCAGAACACGGGGGTGATCAGGCCATCCTTGACGCCCTTGCGCATGCCTTCCACAATCTCCTCGGTGGTGAAGGCTTCGCCGCCGAAGAACTTTTCCATCAGCTCATCGTCGGTCTCGGCGATGGCCTCGCTCATGGCCTGGATCAGGCCCTCAAAGCGGTGGCCGATATCCGGCACGTCGATCTGAATCTGCTTGCCGCCCTCGTACTTGAAGGCCTTCTGGCTGAACAGGTTGATGTACACGGGGGTGCCGTCGTCCAGCTTGGCGGGCACCACGCAGGGGCAGACGGTGGAGCCGAACTTGATCTTCATATCCTCAAGGATCTTGAAGTAGTTGGCATTCTCCAGATCGCACTTGGAGACGAACACCATGGTAGCCTTGCCATTCTTGCGGGCCAGCTGGAACGCCTTCTCGGCACCCACAGTCACGCCGCTGCGGCCGGACACCACCACCAGCACGCTCTCGGCTGCGCGGATGCCCTCGTACTCACCGGCCTCGAAGTCGAACAGGCCCGGCGCATCGATCAGGTTGTACTTGATGCCCTCGTACTCCACGGGGACGACCGATGCAGACAGGCTGGCCTTGCGCTTTGCTTCCTCAGGGTCAAAGTCCGAAACAGTAGTGCCGTCCTCGACCCGGCCCATACGCTCGGCAGCGCCCGAAAAATAGACCAGCGCCTCGGTGAGCGTGGTCTTGCCGCTGCCGGCATGACCGGCAATCAGGATATTGCGGATGTTGTTGCTTGCGTATTTCATATCGGTTTTTCCCTCATTTCCGCCGCACGGAGCATTCTCTCCGCTTTTGTGGCATATTTTACAAAGATAATACCACACTCAAAATGATTTTTAAATATTTCGTTTGAAAATTCTGACGAATCAAGCGCCAAACTTCGGGGCAAGGTTTTGTGCAAGTTGCACGGCAGTGCCAAAGTTTATTGTAAAATCCACAGCGATACGCTATAATAAAAGGCAGAATAAAGGCACAAGGAGCATACCAAAATGAAACGCACGGATTACATCAACTGGGATGAATATTTCATGGGCATTGCGCTGCTCACGGCCATGCGCTCCAAGGACCCCAACAGTCAGGTGGGCGCGTGCATCGTCAGCTCGGAAAACAAAATTCTGTCCTTGGGCTACAACGGTATGCCCATTGGCTGCAGCGACGACGAGATGCCCTGGGAGCGGGAGGGCGCACCGCTGGACACCAAGTATATGTACGTGTGCCACGCCGAGCTGAACGCCATCCTCAACAGCGCCCACAATAACCTGAAAGGTGCGCGGGTGTACGTGACGCTGTTCCCCTGCAACGAGTGTACCAAGGCCATCATCCAGTCGGGCATTGCCGAGGTGGTGTACTACGGCGACAAGTACCACGACAGCGATTCCAGCGTGGCGGCGCGGTTCATGTTCAAAAGGCCGGCGTGAAGCTGACTGCCTATCAGTCCACCGGACGGAAGGCCGAGCTGGAGCTGTGAACTTTTTTCATAGCATCTTGACTTTTGTGTGGGATTGCATATACTAAGGGTAGGAAGTTGGTTAGAACATTCCATTGTATCCACGCACAAAAAAGAGCCCTCTCAGAGTTGCAGCTCCGAGAGGGTTCTTTTTGTGCTTACTTGCCCTTGCGGTGACTCTCAAGCCACTTGCACAGGAAGTGTGCAGCTACCTGTGCTGCGACAGCCACCAGAAAATTGGTTAGAATGGTGTCCATGATATCCACCCCTTCTGTTGCCAGAATGGAGAAGGGCAGCACAGCCAGTATAGCATATCCGACAGGGTATTGCAATTTTTTCAGAATCCCAGTATAATATATAATATAAGTATAAATATACAATAACATTTGCATAGAGAGGGAAATATACAATGAGTCTGAAGAACCGCAGCTTTTTAAAGCTATTGGACTACACCCCTGCCGAGATCGAAGAACTGCTGGACCTTGCCGCAGACCTGAAGGCAAAAAAGAAGGCCGGCATCCGCCACAATGACCAGCTGGCAGGCAAGAACATCGCCCTGATCTTTGAAAAGACCTCCACCCGCACCCGTTGCAGCTTCGAGGTCGCTGCCCACGATCTGGGCATGGAAGTGACCTACCTTGACCCGTCCGGCAGCCAGATCGGCAAGAAGGAGTCCATCGCCGACACTGCCCGTGTGCTGGGCCGCATGTTCGACGGCATCGAGTACCGGGGCTATGGCCAGCAGATCGTGGAAGACCTTGCCCACTACGCCGGTGTGCCGGTGTGGAACGGCCTGACCAACGAGTTCCATCCCACCCAGATCCTGGCCGACTTCCTCACCATCCGGGAGCACTTTGGTCATCTGAAGGGCATCAATTTCGTTTACTTCGGCGATGCCCGCTACAACATGGGCAACAGCCTGATGGTGGGCTGCGCTAAGATGGGCCTGAACTTCACCGCCTGTGCACCCAAGAAGTACCAGCCGGACGCTGCCCTCGTGGCCGAGTGCCAGAAGATCGCTGCCGAGACCGGTGCCACCCTCACCTTTGAGGAGGACCCCGCCAAGGCCGCCAAGGGTGCCGACGTGCTGTACACCGATGTGTGGGTGTCCATGGGTGAGCCGGTGGAGGTGTGGGCTGAGCGCATCAACGACCTTGCCGCCTACCAGATCAACCAGCAGCTGATGGACATTGCAGGCCTGCACGCTGTGTTCATGCACTGCCTGCCCGCCTTCCACGACCACAAGACCACCGTGGGCAAGGAGATGGGCGAGCGCTTTGGCCGCGATGCCATGGAAGTGACCGATGAAGTGTTTGAAGGCCCCCAGAGCATCGTGTTTGACGAAGCCGAGAACCGGATGCACACCATCAAGGCCGTGATGGCTGCGACCCTTGGCTATGTAAAATAACGGATCACAAATAAAAAAGGGAGGCTGCGTTTGCAGTCTCCCTTTTGCTTTGCCTGTTAGGCTTCCTTCAGCTTCAGCACGCCAGCCTGTACCAGACGCTTGCGCAGCAGTGCACCCACGATGCAGCTCACCACGATCTTGGCGAGATCCAGCGCAATGAACGGGTACACGCACACCGAAAGCGCATAGCCCAGCTCGCACTGCATCTGGAACACGAACCATGCGGTGCCCAGCACGTAGCAGGCGGCATCGCCCAGCACAAGGCCGATGCCGGAGATCACCGGCTGGCCCTTGCTCTTTTCGATGAACAGACCGCCGATGAAGGCCAGCAGCAGGTAGCCCACCAGATAGCCGCCGGTGGGGCCTGCCAACTTGGCAATGCCCGCGCCGTAGCCGGAGAACACCGGCACGCCCACAAGGCCGATGAGCAGGTACACCGCCACGCTCAGGGTGCCGAACTTGGGCCCCAGCAGCCATGCGGTCAGGCAGATGACAAAGTTTGACAGCGAAATGGGAATGGCTCCGATGGGCACGCTCAGCGGGCCAAGCACGCACAGCGCGGCGGCCATCAGCGCAGTGACAGCCATCTGATAGGTGGTCAGTTTTTTGTTTTTCATAGAATAGAATTCCCCTCTGTTAAAAATTTACAAGGCATCTGTGCCCGAGTATAGCGCAGCGGGAGACAGATGGTCAACAATAAAGTTTCGAGGGGGTTTACAATAAAAACTCCCGGCACACTGACTGGGGGACAAAACACATTGTGTCGAGTCGGGAAATGTGATATACTGTCAATAAGGCGCTGATTGCAAAGTTGGTGGTCATGCTTTCTGTCCCGTTATCGCTGATTCTTCTTATCTAGTTTTCTACTTAGGATGAAGCAGAGGTTCCGGGAGGAAACTTTTTTGCAAGTGCCCTGCCCGGAGCCTTGAAGGCGAAGGGAGGGATGTCGGATGACTCTTTTGGAGATTCTCGCATTGCTCACGTTCATTCTCACACTGTTGAGCCTGATCGTGGATGTGATCCGCCTGACCATTGAGGTCGTGGCAAAGTTTTCCCAGAAGAAAGACGATGATAACAAAAAAGATTGACCGCCCTGCTTCCAAACTGTGCGGTCAATCTTTTTGACAAGCGGGATGGAAAGCTGACCCTTGCAGTCAGCGCCCCTTCTGTATTTATTATACCGCATCAGCGTTATTTGTCAAGGAGGTTCCCTATGGGTGGAGGACACGTATCGCGCCCCGATTTCGGGATGCCGCAGCCGGACCCGGCCTACCCACTGACCGAGTTCTACCTGCTTTTGCAGCACGCACTGGACAAAGCGGGCCGCTTTGCGCTGCCTGCGCTGTATGCCCGCGTGCAGGCACCGGCCCGGCACATCTATCTGGACGAGGCGCGGGAATATTTGAGCCTTTCGCCTACCGGGCGGGAGGGGGATATCCGCCTGCTGGCCGAGGGCAGTCTGCAGCTGCTGTACAGTACCCTGCACGTCCAGCCGGACGGCACGCCTGCAGCCCTGCTGCTCACCGAGGAGTGCACCCGCGCCACGGTGGCGGTGCAGCTGCTGCCGCCCTTTGTGTGGGAGGACCCGCTGCCGCCGCTGCCGGACACCCCTGCGGCGCTGACGCTGCAGCTGACCATGCGGGATGTGATGCAGGCCGATACCGACCCGGAAGCGCTGGGCAGAAAGCTGGCTGGCACAGCGGCGAACAAGCGCTGGCTGCACCATCCGAAGGCCGAGACCTTCCTTGCAGAACGGGTGGCCCTGCTGCAGAGAGTATATAAAAGGTGATTTTCATAAATTTTTCCTGCAATGCAATCTTCGGGGGCGTTCAGCCGTGTATAGGGTGAATGTCCCCCGTGGAACACGAATTCCACCAGCCCTGTACAGGCGGTAAAGGAGAGCTTGAAACTATGGGACAGCTGACCAGAAACGAAGTATTTACGCTGGCAGTGCAGAAATACAGCGATGCTGTTTACCGCGCTGCCATACACAACAGCCGATGCACAGCCGATGCCGAGGACGTGGTGCAGGATGTCTACGAGAAGCTCCTGCATTATAATGGTACGTTTGAGAGTGAGGAGCACCTCAAGGCGTGGCTGCTGCGGGTGGCCATCAACCGCTGCCGGGACCTGACCCGCGCAGCCCATCAGAAGGACACCGAGCTGGACGAGAACCTGCCCGCGCCCGATGCGTTTGAGGACGGCAGTGTGCTGGACGCAGTGCGCGCCCTGCCGGAAAACTACCGCAATGCTATCTATCTGCATTACTACGAGGGGTACACGGCGGCGGAGATCGGCCGGATGATGGGCGCACCATCCAACACGGTGCTGAGCTGGCTGCGGCGTGCCCGGGCGCAGTTACATACGATGCTGAAGGAGGAGATCGAAGATGAGGTGGTATGAGTACAAGATGGAGACGGACGACCTCTACGCCCCGGACGATCTGAAGGCAAAGCTGCTGGCCATGACCGACCAGCTGACCGAAGAAGAAAAGGCCCAGCCCATGATGAAAACCGCCGCACCGGTACCGGCTCAGTCCGCCCCGGTGCAGCCGAAGAAGAAACTGATCCGCTTCCCCGCAAAGCGGGTGGGCGCACTGGCGGCCTGCCTTGCTGTGTGCGTGGTAGGCTATGGTGCTTTTGCCACCGGACAAATCGGCCTTGGCGCAAAGAGCAGCAGCCCGGCGGTCCATTATTCTGCGGACAGCACTGCGGCGGTGATGGCGGCAGGCGGCGCGGACCGCGCCGCTGTGGACAGCCCTATGGCAGCCGATTACAGTCTGAACACCATGGCGCTGGAAAGCAGTGCAGACAACGGCACCGCTGTTTATTCGGAGGACGACGCGGCAGCAGCGGCCCATAGCACCGACCACGCAAAGATCATCTACACCGCGAACCTCAGCCTAGAAAGCAAGGACTACGACGCAGCCCGCGCCGCGCTGGATGCTGCCCTTGCTGAAGCGGGCGGCTATCTGGAATCCAGCAGTGAATACTCGGATGCCGGTGACAGCCGCAGTGTCAGCCTGACCTACCGGGTGCCGCAGCAGAACTACGAGAACTTTCTTGCCGCCGTGGCCGAAGCAGGCAACGTGACCTACAAAAACCAGCAGGCCGACGACGTGACCGCCCAGTACATGGACGTGGAGACCCGGCTTGAGAATCTCAAGAACCAGCGAACCCGCCTGCAGCAGCTGCAGCAGCAGGCCGACAACCTCTCCGACCTGCTTGAGATCGAGTCCAGCCTGACGGATGTGCAGAGCCAGATCGAGAGCTGGCAGAGCCAGATGGACTGGTACAACAATCAGGTGGAAGAGTGCACCGTGTACGTGAGCCTGAGCGAGGTGAGCACCTACTCGCCGCCCAGCGAGGGCTTCGGCCCGCTTTGTCAGCGCCCTTCCGCTGGCTGGCAGAACTTTGTGGATGGCCTGCAGCAGGTCATCGTTACCCTTGCCGGTGCATGGCCGGTGGTGGTGATCGCAGCCGCCGCCTGCGCAGGGTTCGTGGTTTGGAAAAGAAGAAAAATAAATCAAAAAAATACTTGACATCCGCCCGCCCTTGTGGTATTATACTTGAGCAGTCAGCGAGAACCGCTGAGAGCACAAAGTAAATATCGCGGGGTGGAGCAGTCTGGTAGCTCGTCGGGCTCATAACCCGAAGGTCGTTGGTTCAAATCCGGCCCCCGCAACCACCAAGCGTTCTGAGATCTCTCAGAACGCTTTTTTTGTTGTCTGTATCCGATACGAAGAAGGGGCTGCTGCACATCGTTTTAGCCGAAAGTGCAGCAGCCCCTCTTACTGTATCAAAAATTTACACCCACTCGCCGCTGAAATGGTAGCTGCCCACAAGGCCCGCCAGATTGAAGGTCTTGCTGGGGCTGCGCGCGTTCAATGATGGCGGCAAAATCGTACTACGCAGCGGTGCTTTTTCTATATTTACCATTTACAATCTGCCGTCCTCCACGGCACGGGCGTGCTCGGCGAGAGCAAGGGTCTTTAGTGTCTGGATCTCGGGCCGGGTGTCGCCCCGGCGGGTGAACAGGCAGGTGGGCATGCCCTACATCACCCACGGCTTCCTGCGGGCGGACAGCCGCAACAGCATGGGCTTCATCCTGCTGTACGGCAAAAAGAACGTCTCCCGCTACGGCTTCCGTCACTCGGTGCTGGAGGCCACACGCCGCCCGGTGTGCCATGTCATCCTGCAGCGCTGCGCGGGCAGGGATATGCTGGACGATGCCGCTGCCGAGGCCCAGCTGGCCGAGGCGGATGAACTGTTGACGGCTGTGGGCTTTGTGCAGTATCTGCCGCGGCGCTGGGCAAAGCCTGGCTGCGAGGATAAATTCTGGCAGGGCGCTGCTGCCGGCATGGATGTGCTGGCCTTTGGCCTTTGCGCCTGCACAAAGCTGGACGGCATGGAGACCACCAACACCGGTGACCTGAGCGTTTATCTTGCACACAGTGCGGATTATGAGCAGATCACTGTGTCCACCGTCCCGGCAAAAACGAATAACAGCAGCAAAGCACAGCTTTTCCCAGTCAATGGGAAGGGCTGTGCTTTTTATTCCGATGGGTGGAAAGTTCTTCCGCTTTCTTGTGATCGTGAAGGTTTTTGCCGGATTTTGGTTACGCACCCGGAAAAAGATGGTATGATAAACTAGGTATAATCGGGTGATATGGTAGCCGGAACGTCCTGCTGCGTGAGCGCCCTCAGGGGAGAAAATCGATGAAAAAATATCTCAAAGCGGTCGTGTCCGGGCTGTGCCGCGGCGCTGGCCCTTGGCTGCGTGGGCTGCGGCAGCAGCGCCCGCAAGGTGATGGCCTACGAAGCCCTGATGCGCTCCGATATGGAAGCGCTGCGCTCACCCGCTACCATCATGAAGCTGGCGCAGGAGCAGGGCGCACTGTATGAAATCGAGCGGCTGACCTTCTTCAAATCGCTGGAGACCTTCGCCCACCCGCGCAGCATGCAGATCATTGCCGAGGGTGTGGAGACCGCCGCCGAGCTGCGCAAGGTCATCGAGCTGGGCGCGGATGCGCTGCAGGGCTACTTCCTTGCAAAACCTGCCGCCGTGCCGGCCAAAATGGCACCTGCCGCCCGCAAGGTCATTGCCGAGTACAGCTCTGCATCCGACAGCGGCTGAATACGAACATAAAAAGTCCCGCAGAAATGCGGGGCTTTTTGCATCTGCCACTGGCGTATTGCAGTTTGCTGCGGTATACTGGAACCGGGCAAACAACAGCACAGGAGGTGCTTTTTTATTATGGTACAGGTAGACCTTATCACCGGCTTTTTGGGCGCAGGCAAAACCACCTTTCTGCGCCGGTATGTCCGGTATCTGGTGGCACAGGGCCACAATGTCTGCATTCTGGAAAACGACTTCGGCGCAGTGAACGTGGATGCCATGCTGGTGCAGGACCTTCTTGGCCCGAACTGCGACCTTGAGACCATCAGCGGCGGATGCGACTGCGACACCCACCAGCGCCGGATGCGCACCAAGCTCATTGCCATGGCCATGCGCGGGTTCGACCGGGTGGTGGTGGAACCCAGCGGCATCTTTGATGTGGACGAGTTTTTTGATGTGCTGCGGGACGACCCGCTGGACCGCTGGTATCACATCGGCAATGTGATCGCCATAGTGGATGCCATGCTGCCGGAAACGCTTTCGCCGCAGGCTGAGTATGTGCTGGCATCCGAGACGGCCAACGCGGGCCGGGTGCTGGTCAGCCGTACCCAGTTGGCCGGGCAGCAGCAGACCGCTGCCGCCGTGGCCCACCTGACCCGTGCGCTGGAGGGCTGCAAGTGCTCCCGCCGCTTTGCGCCGGAAGAGATCATCACCAAGGACTGGGCACGGCTTACCGATGCCGACCTTGCCGCCATTGCGGCCTGCGGCTGCAGGCAGGCCAGCTGCGAAAAGCTGCATTTTGACGAGCACGAAGCCTTCAGCTCTCTGTGCTTTCTGGAGCAGCACCTGACGCTGCAGCAGCTGCAGGCCGCTGCCGACCATCTGTTTGCGGATGCCGCCTGCGGCCATGTGCTGCGGGTGAAGGGCTTTGCACCGGACCCGCAGGGCACCACCGGCTGGCTGGAGCTGAACGCCACCGCTGCCGGCAGAACACTGGAACCCATCCCGCAGGGGCAGGATGTGCTCATCGTCATTGGAGAAGGACTAGACAGGGCAAGAATCGAAACGCAGCTTCACCGCTGAGCTTTCAACGAACGTTGTAAAACTGGTGCAAAAAGGAGAACAGAATCATGAAAAAGAACCCGCAGATGCCCTCGGCGCGGCGCATCCTCGGCATGGTGGTCGGTATTGTGATCATCGGGCTGGGCATTGCACTGTTCAAGCAGTCTCACCTTGGCAACGACTCCATCAGCGCACTGAATATGCGTCTGGCCGAGATGCTGGGCATCTCGCTGGGCGTGCAGAACCTGTGCACGAACATCCTGTTCTTTGCACTGCAGTTCTGGTTCGGGCGCAAGTACATCGGCCTGGGCACCTTTGTCAACGGCATTGGCGTCGGGTTCATTGTCACGGCCTTCTACGACCCCATTGCAGCCCACTTTGGCCCGGCCGAGGCGCTGGGCCTGCCGGTGCAGCTGCTGTGGGTGGCGCTGGCGGTGCCGGTCACGGCGCTGGGGGCTTCGCTGTACCAGACGGCAGATCTGGGCATCGCCCCGTACGATTACCTCTCGCTGGGCCTGCGGGACTACACCCCGGTGCCGTACTTCGGCTGCCGCGTGTTCACCGATGCACTGTGTGCGCTGCTGTGCTGGCTGCTGGGCGGCCTTGTGGGCATCGGTACGCTGATCTGTGCCTTCTGCCTGGGGCCCTTCATCCAGTTCTTCAACGGGCTGGTGTCGGAGCGGGTGCTGCACTACAAGCCGGCGGCCAGTAAGATCGGAAAAGGCGTGCACCTCCTTTGCGGAAGTGCACGCCTTTTACGATTACGATCAGAACTTGAACAGCGGGGTGCCGGCCAGCACATCGCCCTCGGCCAGCATCTTCAGCTCGCCCATGTCATCGCCGTTGGTCACGATGATGGCGGTAGCGGTGGGATGGCTGCGGCGCGGATGGCGTCCAGATCCACCTTCAGCAGCGGGTGCCGGCCTTGACCTTATCGCCCACCTTGACCAGTGCCTTGAAGCCCTTGCCCTGCATCTCCACAGTGTCCATGCCAACATGGATCAGGATCTCGATGCCGTCCTCGCTGGTCAGCCCACGGCGTGCAGGGTGGAAGCCACCTGTTCCACGGTGCCGTCAAAGGGAGCATACACGGTCTTGCCGGTGGGCTCGATGCCGCAGCCGGGGCCAAGGATGCCCTGTGCAAAGGTCTCGTCGGGGATGTCGGCCTGTGCCAGCACCTTGCCGCGGATGGGGGTCAGAACGGTCTTGCTCTGACCGAAGAATTTGACAGTCTCTTCCTGCTCGGTCTTGCCGCCGAACAGCTTATAAAAAGCCCATGTTAAAATACCTTCTTCCGATCATTTCATAGAGCCAGCTGGCCGGAACGCTGTCCTGCAAGGCCCACCGTCTCCAACCCATTGGTCTACCCAAAAGATACCACATTGTGAAAGGAATTGCAATTGGTATCCCGCATAAAACCGCCAAAAATCTTTGGCAGGGTCACATCAGGTCGATCAGCTGCTCGATCTCCTCCATGCGGGTGGCCCAGCTGGTGGCAATGCGCATCACGGTGTGGGTGTCGTCGTACTTCTCCCAGAAGCCGAACTTCGCCAGTGGCTCCAGCGCTTCCAGCTGGCTGTTTTCCAGAATGGGGAACACCTGATTGGTGGGCGACTCCATATAGAAGCGGTAGCCCTTGGCAGCAAGGCCCTCCTTCAGACGGTCTGCGGTTTCGATGGCGTTCCGGCTGATGCGGGTGTACAGATCGTCGGTGAACAGCACATCGAACTGCAGGCCCATCAGACGGCCCTTGGCAAGCAGCGCGCCCTGCTGCTTGACCATAGTCATAAAGTGGGCCGGTGCGCCGTGGGGGAACACCACGGCCTCGCCGCACAGCGCGCCCACCTTGGTGCCGCCGATGTAGAACACATCGGTCAGGCGGGCGATATCCTGCAGGGTAACATCGGTGCCCTTGGCCATCAGACCGTAGCCCAGGCGTGCGCCGTCCATGAACAGGGGCATGTGGTACTCCTGACACACAGCGTGCAGCTCTTCCAGCTCAGCCTTGGTGTACAGGGTGCCGTACTCGGACGGGTGAGAGATATATACCATGCCGGGGAACACCATGTGGTCGTGGTTGGCATCGGCATAGAAGGTGGCGCACCAGTCGCGCACATCGGCGGCGCTCACCTTGCCCTCGTGGGCGGGCAGGGCAATGACCTTGTGGCCGGTATACTCAATGGCACCGGCTTCGTGTGCAGCCACATGGCCGGTGGCAGCAGCCATCACGCCCTGCCAGCGCTGCAGCATGGACGCAATGACGATGGCGTTGGTCTGGGTGCCGCCGGAGATGAAGGTCACGTCTGCATCCGGACAGCCGCAGGCAGCGCAGATCTTTGCTTTGGCGCTGGCGCAGTAGGGGTCGGTGCCATAGCCGGGCACCTTTTCAAAGTTGGTCTCGGCCAGCTTTTGCAGGATGGCAGGGTGTGCACCCTCACAGTAGTCGTTCTCGAAATACAGCATATCGTTACTCCTGATCCAGTGAGATAAAGTGTTGATAGGGCTATTCTACTACGGGGGAGAGGGAGTGTCAAATCGCGTCCCTCTTTACGGCAAAGGATTTTTACTGTATCTTTAGTTTTTCTATGGTATAATGCGGGAAACGGAATATATTATTTGGGAAGGGGAATGTGCATGAAAAAACAGACGCTTGTGCGGGATGCCACCGTAATGCTGCTGGCTCTGTTCGCCGCCTATGCCATGGTGATGCTTACACAGGCCGTTATGGGCCGCATTGAAGGCGTAGCAATGCTTATCTTTATGCTGGCGGTATTCGTCACCTCTATGTATACAGAAGGTTATGCGTGGGGCGTGGCGGCTTCGCTCATCAGCGTGCTGGCTGTGAACTTTGCCTTCCTCTCACCGTATTTCGCCTTCAACTTTACCCTGTCGGAAAACCTGTTCTCCGGCCTTGTGATGCTGGTGGTGTCCATCATGACCAGCACCCTCACCACCCGCATCAAAAAGCAGGAACAGCTGCGTATGGAAAGCGAGAAGGAGAAGATGCGTGCAAACCTTCTGCGCGCGGTTTCTCACGATCTGCGCACCCCGCTCACCTCCATCTACGGTGCCTGCTCCACTGTGATCGAAAATTATGACTCGCTGGATAAGGAAAAGACCATTAAACTGCTTGGCGAAGCCTGCAGCGATGCCCAGTGGCTGACCCGCATGGTGGAGAATCTGCTTTCCGTCACCCGCATCGACAGCGAGAAGGTGACGGTGCAAAAGACCCCCACTGTGCTGGACGAACTGCTGGATACGGTGCTGGTCAAGTTCCGCAAGCGCTACCCGGAGATCCCGGTGGAGCTGGAAACGCCGGATGCCTTTATCGTGATCCCCATGGATTCCATGCTCATCCAGCAGGTGCTGATGAACCTGCTGGAAAATGCCGCTCTGCACGCCGAGGGCATGACAAAACTGACCTTGAAGGTGTTCACGGTGGGCAATCGTGCGGTGTTCGAGGTGACGGACGATGGCTGCGGCATCCCCAGAGAACGGCTGAAAACGCTGTTCTCCGGCACCGACCCGGATGTACCGGCAGACAGCCGCAAGCACGGCATGGGCATCGGCCTTTCGGTGTGTGCGGCCATCATCAAGGCGCACGGCGGCGAGATCAAGGCCGAGAGCCGTCTGGGTGAGGGAACGACCATCCGCTTCTGGCTGGAGACCGAAGAAATTGAAATGGAGGATGCAGAAGATGAGCAATAACAAATTCAAGGTCCTGATCGTAGAGGATGAGGCAAATATCTGCAGCTTTATCGAAACGCTGCTCACCACCAACGATTATCAGGCTCTGGTGGCCCATACCTGTACCATGGGCCTGACTCTGTTCGCCTCCCACAACCCGGATCTGGTCATTCTGGATCTGGGCCTGCCGGACCGGGACGGGCTGGAATTCATCCGTACCGTGCGGCAGAAGTATATGACCCCCATCGTGGTGCTCTCGGCCCGCACCGACGAGATGGATAAGATCGAAGCGCTGGATCTGGGTGCCAATGATTACATCACCAAGCCCTTCAGCACCGGCGAACTGCTGGCCCGCGTGCGCGCTGCCCTGCGGCTGAACCGCTACAGTGCCATGCACGGCGGCAATGCCCCGGCGGGTGAGTTCCGCGCACAGGGAATGCGCATCAACTATGACCGCCGTAAGGTGTTCGTGGACGAGCAGGAGATCAAGCTGACCCAGACCGAATACAACATCGTGGCGTTTCTTTCCCAGCATGCGGGCCGCGTGATGACCTATGCGGCCATCGTCAAGGCCATCTGGGGCGATACCGACATCGGCAGCACCAAAAAGCTGCAGGTGAACATGGCCAATATCCGCAAAAAGCTGGGCAGCCGTCCGGGCAGCAATGCCTATATCCTCAATGAGCTGGGCGTGGGCTACCGCATGATCGACGAGGATGCCCGCAGCGGGGAGATCAACGAATGATACTTGCACTGATCCTGTTTGCTGTTACCTATGTATTGATGCTGCGGCTGCAGCAGTACCGCCCGTGGGTGGCACTGTGCAGTGCGGTGCTCTTTATTGTGCTGGGCGAGGCAGGGTCTACGAGTTTTCACTCCGCGCCGCGCTGCAGGCCGTGGATTATAATGTGCTGCTCATGATGGCGGGCACCATGGGTACGGTGGCACTGTTCATCGAGAGCAAAATGCCTGCCCGCCTGGCGGAAATGCTTATCGTCCGTGTGCCGGATGTCAAGTGGGCGGTGTGTATGCTGGCGCTGTTCGCCGGTGTCATCAGTGCTTTTGTGGACAATGTGGCCACGGTGCTCATGGTGGCACCGGTGGGCCTTGCCATTGCCCGCAAGCTGAAGATCTCGCCGGTGCCGGTGCTCATTGCCATTGCGGTGTCCTCCAACCTGCAGGGCGCGGCCACGCTGGTGGGCGACACCACCAGCATCCTGCTGGGCAGCTTTGCCGACATGAATTTCTTCGATTTCTTCTGGATGCGGGGCCGTCCGGGCATCTTCTGGGGCGTAGAGCTGGGCGCACTTGCTTCGCTGGCAGTGCTGCTGTGGCTGTTCCGCCGCGAGACCCAGCCTATCGCCGCAAAGGTGGAGACTGAGGTGGAGGACGATGTGCCCACTGCCCTGATGCTGCTCACGGTGGGGCTGCTCATTGCGGCATCCTTCCTGCCGGAGCCTGCAGCCGGGCCGCTGCATACGGTGTACGAGCTGCGCAGCGGCCTTGTGTGCATGGGGCTGTGCCTGTTTGGCGTGGCGCGCGCCTGCCTGCGGGCAGGGTCAGCAAAGCCGCTGGCGCATGTGCTGGGCGAGCTGGACTGCGATACCCTGCTGCTGTTGTTTGGCTTGTTCATCGTGATTGCGGGCATCCACGCGGCGGGTGTTATCGACGCAGCAGCCCGGCTGTTCCATGCCGTGGCAGGGGAAAGCCCTTTCCGGCTGTTCACCCTGCTGGTGGTGGTGTCGGTGGTGCTTTCGGCCTTCATCGATAACATCCCTTACGTGGCCGCCATGCTGCCGGTGGTGCAGAGCATCGCCGCCCTGATGAACGATGGCGTGGGCGTGGAACCCTATGTGTTTTACTTCGGCCTGCTCACCGGTGCAACGTTGGGCGGCAACCTGACCCCCATCGGTGCTTCGGCCAATATCGCAGCCATTGGCATTCTGCGCAAAAACGGCGAGACCGTCACCACCCGCGACTTCCTGCGCATCGGCGTGCCCTTTACGCTGGCCGCCGTGCTGGCAGGCTATGCGTACCTGTGGCTGGTGTGGGGCAAAGTCTGATCTTCTGAAGAAAATGAAGAAAACAAAGAAACTCCGACCCTCTGCACCGCCGGAAAATCGGCCTGCAGAGGGCTTTTTTCGCGAAAGTATGACGCTTTGTAGTGAGGAAAAAGTTTTTTTGAAAAAATGCTTGACAATTCTGCCATATCTGGTATAATAACTATCGTTCCGAGCAACACAGCTCGCAAACAAAACAGAATATGCGGATATGGCGGAATTGGCAGACGCGTTAGATTCAGGTTCTAATCGGGGCAACTCGGTGGAGGTTCAAGTCCTCTTATCCGCACCAAACAATGAAAATCCGAACCTTTTCTCGATAGGAGAAGGGTTCGGATTTTTGTTTTCTTCGGAAATGAGAATTCCGGCTCGTTTCAGACCGCGGTGTGTCCAAAACCTTATCAGAAGAAAAACCGTGTAACGAAAGTCACAACTGTAAAGGTGCCGTAAGGCGGAAAGGACACAAACATGAAGTACGATGAAAGAACCTGCAAATTCAACATGGACACCGGCTGCGTGGAACTGCTGCTCCGGGATGGGAGAAAAATTTCCATTGACAAAAACTGCCGCTCACCTGCGTAACGGAACGCAGATGGGCGGTGTTTTCACTATCGGCTCTGAGACTGCCGGAAATTATGAAAGACTTTCAATGATCTCCGCACGCTTTTCAATGCCGCCGCTGCCAAACTCGCGGCTGATGGTAATGATATGTTTTTCCATTAGACTTCTCCTTTCTGGTTCAGTTCACGGTAGGTTTTGCAGATCAGATAGCCTGCAATCAGGAAGGTGAGGATATCCGACATGGGCATGGAGTACAGCACGCCGTCCAGCCCGAAGAACCGGGGCAGCAACAGGGCAAAGCCCACGCCGAACACCACCTCACGCACCATGGACAGGGCGGTGGATTCCACTGCCTTGCCCATGGCCTGCAAAAAGATGAAGCAGGCCTTGTTGACACAGGCCAGAATGATCATGCACAGGTAGATGCGGAAGGACTTCACGGCAAAGTCTGTGTAGTAGACGCTCTCGTTGGCAGCACCGAACAGGGCGATCAGCTGCCGCGGGAAGCACTCTACCAGCACAAGCGCAACAACGCCCACGGCCGCTTCTGCCAGTAGCAGTCTCGTGAACAGCTCCTTCACACGGTCAGGCTTTTTTGCGCCCATGTTGAAACCCACCATGGGGATGCAGCCGGCCGCCATGCCCACCACGATGGAGATGACGATCTGGAAGAACTTCATCACGATGCCAACAACTGCCATGGGGATCTGTGCATACTGCTCCTGCCCGAACACGGTGTCCAGTGCGCCGTATTTGCGGATCATGTTGTTGATGGCTGCCATAGCCGCCACAAGACTGATCTGGGACAGAAAGCTGGTCATGCCAAGGGTCAGGGTACGGCCGCAGATGGAGCCTTTCAGCCGGTAGTCGCCCTTTTCAGGACGGATGATCTTCATGTGCAGCAGATACCACACTGCCAGCGCTGCGGTGACCAGCTGACCGATCACAGTAGCCACCGCCGCGCCCATCATGCCCCAGCGCAAGCCGAAAATGAAAACGGGGTCCAGAATAATGTTCAGCACCGCACCCGCAAGGGTGGAGATCATGGCAAACCGGGGGTTGCCATCCGCGCGGATGATGGGGTTCATGGCCTGCCCAAACATATAAAAGAGCACGCCCAGCGTGATATAAAAGAAATACTCCTGGGAGTGGTGGTAGGTCTCGGCGTTGACCGTTCCGCCGAACATGGCGAGAATGTTGTCCGCAAAAACCAGATAGAGCGCCGCCAGCACAATGCTGCTGACCAGACACATCACCACTGCGTTGCCAACGCTCCGCCTTGCCTTGGGAACTTCGCTCTGTCCAAGGCTGATACTGACGAAGGCGCAGCAGCCGTCACCGATCATCACGGCAATAGCCAGCGCTACCACCGTCAGGGGGAAAACGACCGTATTGGCGGCGTTGCCATAAGAGCCAAGATAGCTGGCGTTTGCAATAAAGATCTGGTCCACGATGTTGTACAGCGCACCCACCAGAAGTGAAATAATGCACGGGATCGCATACTTCTGCATCAGCTTGCTGATGCGCTCCGTGCCGAGAAATTGATTGGAGCTTTCCATGGGATTCACCTTGCCTTTCCATTTTGGGGCAAATAAAAACAACGGGCAGCCCTCATGCAACCGGTTTTACGCATGAGTGCTACTCGTTGTACGAAATCATTATAGCCTGCCTGTCTGGAATTTGCAAAGGCAGTTTTGCACAAGAATTGTACTGGGCATTCTGCGCAGATTGCACGAGGAAAACTTTGTGAAAGATGCCCTTTGAAGCCCGCCAACCTACCGTGGTACAATAAAGTAAAGAGTAAAATTACGCTGGAAAGTCTGTTTTTGCAGCCTTTTCATACAAGGGAAAGAGGCAATACCATGTCACGGTTTCAGGCGGGAGCGCTGGTGGTCTACGGAAATCTGGGAGTGCACGAGGTGGAAGGGGTCGGGCTGCGGCGCTTTTGCGATGAGCCCGCCAGAGAGTATTACACCCTCCGGCCCTATTTTTCGGATTCCCACGACCGCAGCTATATCCCCACGGCAAAAGAGGGTGTTCTGCGCCCGGTGACCCCGGCACAGCAGGCAGCAGCCGACCTTGCACGGATCAAAGCGGAGACGCTGCCCATCCCTACGGGAATTCAGACGGCGCTGGCAGAACACTATCAGGCACTGCTCCACACCAATGATTTTTACCAGTATCTGACCCTGTTCAAGGAGCTGGGACAAAAACAGACCCAGCAGCAAAGCCGCGGCCGGAAGATCAACGCTATGGATACCTACTTCTACCAGATGGTAGAGCGCGTCCTGCGGAGGAGCTGGCGGTGGCGTTTGGGGAATCGCAGCAGGAAGCCGGCAGACGGCTGCTGGAGATTTTGCGCTGAAGCTGCATGGGTACTTTTGGTGCGTATATTCAGTTCAAGGATGTTGTCGTGGTCGGCTCGATCTCCTACATTTATTATTTGGTGTTGATCGATCAATTTTAATGGAATCTTTATACTTCTACAATTTCTTTACGGCTCTTTTATCTGTTCCATGCTAATCTTTATGCACACGGATAGGTAAAGGAGCTTTTATGATTCAATATCCTCGTTACAAGCGGCACCGTTTTTCTTCTTTTCAGGTTATTATTGCAGGTTTTGCGGCAGTCGATCTAGTGGGCGCATTGCTTCTGATGCTCCCGATCGCTGCACAGCAGCGGTGCGTCACACCGTTCCATGAGGCACTGTTTACCTCCACCTCCGCCCTTTGTGTGACCGGACTTGTGGTTCAGGATACCGGCAGCTACTGGTCGGCTTTTGGGCAAAGCGTGATCCTTCTTCTGATCCAGATCGGAGGATTGGGTGTCATTACGGTGGGCGCTGCCTTTGCGCTGCTTTCCGGGCGAAAGATTTCCCTCAAGCAGCGCAGCACGATGCAGGAAGCTACTGCTGCCCCGCAGATGGGCGGCATCGTGCGGCTGACAGGCTTTATTCTGCGGATCACCGCCCTGTTTGAATTGGTCGGTGCTGCACTGCTGCTGCCGACATTTTGCGCCGATTATGGACTGCGCGGGATCTGGTACGCGTTGTTTCATTCCATTTCGGCGTTCTGCAATGCCGGCTTTGACCTGCTGGGAACAGAGGGGGCAAAATTTGTTTCGCTGACACGGTATGCAGGTGACCCATTGCTTACCACAGTGATCGCGGCACTGATCGTCTTTGGCGGACTTGGCTTTCTGACATGGGAGGACATTTGTACATATCGCCTTGATTTTCACCGTTACCGGATGCAGAGCAAGGTGATCCTTGTCACAACGGCGTTTCTTCTGGTATTGCCGACGCTGTACTTTTATTGCTTCGAGTTCACGGCAGGCTCTGCCCGGCAGCGCATTTTATTGTCGATGTTTCAATCCGTTACCCCCCGTACTGCCGGTTTTAACACCGCCGATCTTGCTGCGATGGGCAGCACTTCACAGGCATTGATGGTGGTTCTGATGCTGTTAGGCGGTTCGCCCGGCTCTACGGCAGGCGGCATGAAAACCACAACATTTGCCGTTCTGCTGGCCAATATGTGGGCGACCTTCCGCCGCAGAGAAGATGCCGAATTTTCGGGCGGCGCATAGATGGTTCTGCGGTCAAGAATGCTGCCACGATCGCAGGGATGTATTTGACGCTGTTCTTCCTCGGAGCCTTTGTCATTGCTGCGGCCGAGCAGCTGCCGATGTCAGTCTGTCTGTATGAGACTGCTTCGGCTGTGGCAACGGTGGGTCTGACATTGGGCATCACGCCGCAGTTGGGCATCCTTTCGCAGGTGCTGATCGCACTGATGTTTTGGGACGTGTTGGTGGATTGACGTTGATCTATGCGGCATTTGGCAGCAGCCCTGCCCACTCTCGTCTGCCGCAGGAGAAGATCGCAATCGGATAAAGGAGACAAGTATGAAATCGATTCTTTTGATTGGGCTTGGCCGTTTTGGCCGCCATATTGCGCAGGAACTGAATGAGCTGGGTCATCAGGTCATGGCAATCGACAGCAACGAAGACCGTGTGAACGCTGTGCTTTCCTATGTGACGAATGCACAGATCGGTGACAGCACCAGCGAATACTTTCTGCGCTCCCTTGGTGTTGGCAATTTTGATGTGTGTATCGTAACCATCGGCGGCAATTTTCAAAGCTCGTTGGAAACAACATCACTGCTCAAGGAGTTGGGCGCAAAGCTTGTGGTCTCGCGTGCAGAGCGGGATGTACAAGCCAAGTTCCTGCTGCGCAACGGTGCGGATGAAGTGGTCTACCCGGAAAAGCAGCTGGCAAAGTGGGCGGCGATCCGATACAGCTCTGAACACATTCTGGATTATATCGAGCTGCAGGACGACCACGCCATCATGGAAGTGACCATTCCGCCGGAATGGGTGGATCGCACGATCGGTGAGATCAATATCCGAAAAAAGTATAACATCAATATTCTTGCGCTGAAAAAAGACGGAAAGCTCGATATGAGCATTACGCCGGATACGCAGCTGTGCCGGGACGAAAGTATGCTGGTTTTGGGAAAATATGCATCGATCCAGAAGTGTTTCCGGCTCTGAAAAGATAGGACGGATCATATGGATGTCGTTTTGTTATTGATGGTTCTTGGAGTCATGTTGAGTGGTTTTTGGGCAGCAGATGCGCTGGATCACATGCGGAAGGAGATCCTTCAACAGGAAGGAAAAGACGTGGCTGGTGGTCGTGACCATCAAATTGTGCTATACTGTGGGCAAGGCAGGTGATTTTTATGAATCAGAACGACCCACCCACTGAACATATTCTGGCGTGTCTGTCGTCCTCTCCCTCCAATGCAAAGATCGTGCGGACGGCAGCAACGATGGCAAAGGCGTTTGGAGGGACCTTTACAGCTCTGTATGTCCGGACTCCGGATTCGGATCAGATGGGACAAGAAGATCGTCGGCGCTTGCAGCAGCACATTCGTATGGCAGAGCAGGCAGGTGCCGACATCTCTACGATCTATGGGGATGACATTCCGCAGCAGATCGCAGAGTTTGCCCGCATCTCCGGCATTACAAAAATCGTACTGGGGAGCTCCAGCGTACATCGCCGCCATTTCTGGAGTGGACCGTCACTGACTGAAAAATTGACGATGACTGCGCCTAATCTGGATATTTACATCATCCCGGATGCTTCTGCAGAGAACGGCTACGGTTCAGGACGGAAGCTGTTCACCCGTCCGCTTCTGCCGTCTGTCCGTGATCTTCTGATCACCGCAGGCATCCTGAGCTGCATCACGCTCATCGGCTTCTTTTTCCTGCAGCTGGACTTTGCGCGTTATAACATTATTATGCTCTATATGCTGGGGATGCTGTTCACCGCATTGTGTACCAGCGGTTATACCTGCGGTGTGCTGGGGTCCGTTGCCAGTGTTGCGCTGTACAATTTTTTTCTGACGGAACCGCGCCTGACATTCCATGCGTATGACCCCGGTTATCAGGTTACGTTTGCCCTGATGCTGACCTCCGCAATTATTACCTGTACGTTGACGACACGGTTGAAAGACCATGCAAAAATGTCTGCGCAGGCAGCATTCCGGACAAAAGTACTATTTGATACGAATCAGCTTTTACAGAAAGCCAAAAGTGAAGAAGAAATCTTTTCACTGACGGCATCCCAGCTGATGAAGCTGCTGAACCGGAGTCTGATCGTCTACCTGGAACAAAACGGAGGTCTTGGGGCAGAACAGGTTTTTGGAGTTGACGGGAAACGGCGCAAAACATCTTTTCTGCACCGGAAGAACGGGATGCAGCAAACTGGACGTTTGCCAACAAAAGCGTTCCGGTGCAGGCACGGATAGCTACCCGGATGCAAAGGGACTTTATCTTGCACTTCGGACCGGAGGCGGCGTGTTTGGAGTGATCGGAATCGATCTGTCCGAAAAACCGCTGGATGCCTTTGAAAACAGTGTGCTGCTTTCCATTCTGGGTGAAGGCGCGCTGGCCATCGAAAACCGCAGAAATGCGCTGGAAAAAGAGCAGGCAACCGTGCAGGCAAAAAATGAAGAGCTGCGGGCAAACCTGCTGCGCACGATCTCGCATGACCTGCGCACCCCGCTGACCTCCATTTCCGGCAATGCCAGCAATCTGCTTTCCAACGGCGAAACGCTGGATACAGAGACCCGGAACAAGATCTGCACCGATATTTTGACGATGCACAATGGCTGATCGGTCTGGTGGAAAATCTGCTTTCCATCACCCGCATTGAAGATGGACGGATGAATCTGCAGATCTCACCGCAGCTGATGGACGAAATGATCGAAGAAGCGCTGCATCATGTCAACCGGAAAAGCTGCGAACACACCATCACAACACAGTATGGGGACGAGATCCTCTTGGTCAATGTGGATGCACGGCTGATCATGCAGGTCGTTGTCAATCTGGTGGATAACGCCATCAAATACACCCCCGTGGGCTCGGTCATTCAGATTTCGGCTTACCGGAAAGACCATCAGGTCGTAGTGGACGTTGCAGATAACGGTCCCGGCATTCCGGATCGAGCAAAAGCACAGGTGTTCGAGATGTTTTATACCGGGCAGAGCCGCATCGCAGACAGCCACCGCAGCCTTGGCTTGGGCTTGCCCCTCTGCCGTGCAATCTTGACGGCTCACGGCGGAACATTGACCCTGCGTGACAACATTCCCAATGGCAGTGTCTTTTCCTTTGCATTGCCGCAAAGCGAGGTGAACATTCATGAATAAGCCGTCCATTCTGGTCGTAGAGGATGATGTTCCTGTACGGTGTCTGATCACAACGACCCTGAAGACCCACGGCTATAAATATCTGACTGCTTCCAATGGGGAAACGGCGATCATGATGACTACCAGCCACAATCCGGACATCATGCTGCTGGATCTTGGGCTGCCCGATATAGACGGCATTGAGGTCATCCGCAGCGTCCGCACATGGTCGAACCTGCCCATCATTGTCCTGAGTGCCCGGAGCGAAGATTCTGATAAGATCGAAGCACTGGACAACGGCGCAGACGATTATCTGACAAAGCCGTTTTCCGTGGACGAGCTGCTGGCGAGACTGCGTGTAACGCAGCGCCGATTGAATCTGCTGGCTTCTGACGGCATAAACAGTCCGGTTTTTGTCAATGGTCCTTTGAAGATCGACTTCTCGGCCGGGTGCGTCTGGCTGGGTGAGAATGAATTGCATCTGACCCCCATCGAGTACAAGCTGCTGTGTGTGCTGGCGCATAATGTGGGCAAGGTGCTGACGCATACATCCATCACACAGCAAATATGGGGAAGCACGCAGGAAAATGACATTGCTTCCTTGCGAGTTTACATGGCATCCCTGCGCAAAAAATTGGAACGATACCCGGATGCGCCGCATCTGATCCAGACCCATGTTGGTGTCGGATACCGGATGCTGCGCGCAGAAAATGATGAAGCATAGTAAAAACAGAGTGCGCCCTGCGGACGCACCCTGCAAAAGACCACAGACAAGCGATATGTACAACAGGGCGTTCCACGTCGGGAACGCCCTGTTTTTCTTTGTTGGTAGTGTGATGAGCCTGTTCCGCCTGCCATACTGAGGCATTTTATGCGTTATTTTTTCATGGAGCTGTTTTGCAGCAGCCCCTCTCTGCCGTTAGCGGTTCTTATAAAGTTTCAGGTGCGGTCAACGCGCTTTTTGCCGAGGTATGCGGCCTTGACCTGTTCATTGGTCAGCAGTTCAGCACCCGTGCCGGAAAGGGTCAGGGTACCGGTCTCCAGCACATAGGCGTAATCGGCCACCTTCAGGGCCATGTTGGCGTTCTGTTCGTTCAGCAGCACGGTGATGCCCTGCTGGTTCACGGTGCGGATGATATCAAAAATCTCCCGCACCACGATGGGTGCAAGGCCGAGGCTCGGCTCGTCCAGCATGAGCAGCTTCGGCTTGCTCATCAGGGCGCGGCCCACGGCCAGCATCTGCTGCTCGCCGCCGGAAAGGGTGCCGGCGCTCTGCCAGCTGCGCTCCTTCAGGCGGGGAACAGACTGTACACCCACTCAAGGTCTTTCTCGGTTTCGGCCTTATCCTTGCGCAGGTATGCGCCGATCTTCAGATTTTCCAGCACAGTCAGGTCGGCAAACACCCGGCGGCCCTCCGGCGACATGGCAATGCCGCTGGCCACGATCTGGTCGATGGGCTTGCCCAGCAGTTCCTGCCCGTTCCACAAAATGGAGCCGCTCTGTGCCTTTACAAGGCCGGAAATGGTGCGCATCAGGGTGGACTTGCCTGCGCCGTTGGCACCGATCAGGGTAACGATCTTGCCGTCCGGCACGTTCAGCGACACACCGCGCAAGGCCTGAATGCCGCCATAGGAAACATGTAAATCCTTGATCTCAAGCATCTTCGTCCACCCCCAGATAAGCGTCGATCACCCGCGGGTCGTTCTGCACCTCGGCGGGCGTACCCTCGGCGATCAAGCGGCCAAAGTCCAGCACATAGACCCGGTCGGAAATATCCATCACCAGATCCATGTGGTGCTCGATCATGAACACAGTCAGTCTGAAATCGGTGCGGATGCGGTCAATAAAGGCGGTCAGTTCTTCGGTCTCCTGCGGGTTCATACCGGCAGCAGGCTCATCCAGCAGCAGCAGCTTCGGCTCGGTGGCAAGCGCGCGCGCGATCTCCACCCGGCGCTGCAGGCCGTAGGGCAGGCCAGTAGCCAGTTCATTGCGCACATCCTCAAGTCCCAGCACATGCAGCAGGTTTTCGCACTCCTCGCGCTGGCGCTTTTCCTCGTCTGCATTCAGCCGGAAGGCAGCGCTCAGCAGGTTGGCCGAGCGGCGGCAGTGCTTGGCGATGAGCACGTTCTCAAACACGGTCTGGCTCTTCCATAGACGGATATTCTGGAAGGTGCGGGCAATACCCATCTGGGTGATCTTATCGGGCGTGGGGGCGATCATGTGGGAATACTTGCTCGCGTTCTGGCCCTTATAGAGCTTTTTCATCTTGCCGTGGGGCGTGTTCTCAATGATCTTGCGTCCCTCGAACCACACCGCGCCGTTGGTGGGCGCATACACGCCGGTGACAACGTTGAACGCGGTGGTCTTGCCCGCGCCGTTGGGGCCGATGAGGGAGACGATCTGATCTTTATCCACCTTCAGGTTCAGATTGTCCACAGCCACAACGCCGCCAAACTGCATCGTGGCGTTTTCAATGGTCAATACGTTTTCACTCATTTGGAACGCGCCTCCTTTTTGGTAGCTTTTGCAGTGGATGCGGGCTTTTCTAGAACAATTCACGGTCGCCCATGATGCCCTTGCGGAAGAACAGTACCACCGCCATAATGATGATGCTGAACACCACCATGCGGAAGCCGGAACGCAGCAGCGGCACACGGAAGCCGCCGATCCAGGTCTCGTTGTCGAGGAAGCGCAGCAGCCATTCGGAGCTGGCGATGAACAGGAAGGACGCGATGATGGAACCGGACACCGAGCCAATGCCGCCAATGACCACGATCAGCAGGATCTCGTAGGTCATGCTGGATTTGAAGGTGGTGGCCTGCACGCTGGCCTGATACATGGCAAGCATTGCGCCGGAGATACCGGCAAAGAAGCTGCTGATGATAAAGCTCATGCGCTTGTGGCTGGCAAGGTTGATGCCCATGGCTTCGGCAGCGATCTCGTCATCACGGATGGCTTTGAAGGCACGGCCATAGGTGGAGTTGATGAGCAGCAGAATGATGGCGATGCAGATGCCGGAGAAGAGGAAGGGCATCACGGTTTCCAGATGCAGAGTTACACTGCCCAGTGAAAGGTTGAAGCTGGCAAAGCTGGTAAAGCCGTACAGAAGGTTGGAGCCGTTGGTCAGCGGGCCAAAGCCCTCGTAAACCACGGCGGCACGGATGATCTCGGCAAAGCCCAGTGTAGCAATGGCAAGATAGTCGCTCTTGAGCTTCAGCACCGGCAGGCCGATGAGGAAGGCGAACAGCGCTGCGATAAAACCGGCCAGGATCAGGCAGAACACAACACCCAGCAGCAGGCCGAAGCCGCCCAGAGGTTTGGAGAGCAGTTCCGGGATGGAGAAACCGATGCCGCCGTTTGCATAGCGCTGATAGATGGACTTCTGCGAAGCGGCGGGAATGGTGAGGATGGCGTAGGTGTAGGCACCCAGCAGCATAAAGCCTGCCTGACCCAGACTGAACAGGCCGGTAAAGCCGTTCAGCAGGTTCATGGAGACAGCCACCAGTGCATAGATGGCACCCTTGCGCAGCACGGTGAGCAGCATGGAGGGCACAAAGCTCAGGTTATCCAGTGCCAGCAGCACCACCAGCAGAGCGGCCAGCGCCAGTGCGGCCCGGAGATAGATGCGTTTTTCTCTTGTTTCATGGTCATCACACTTTCTCGGTCAGGTTTTCACTGAACAGGCCGGTAGGCTTGACGGCCAGCACCACGATCAGCAGTGCAAAGGTGAACGCATCACTGAAGGTGGTAGCGCCTGCACCTTTAATAAGGCTCTCGCAGATGCCGATGATGAAGCCGCCGATGACCGCACCGGGAATGGAGCCGATGCCGCCGAACACCGCAGCCACAAAGGCTTTCAGGCCGGGCATGGCACCCACAGTGGGGGTGACTGCCGTGTAGTTGGAAAAATACATCATGGAGCCGATGGCCGCAAGAAAGCTGCCCACCGCAAAGGTAAAGGAGATGACATGGTTGATCTTGATGCCCATCAGCTGGGCGGTCTCAAAATCGCGGGAAGCGGCGCGCATGGCCATGCCGATCTTGGTCTTCTGGATCAGGGTAACAAGTGCTGCCACCAGCACAATGACGAGGAACGGCGTTACCACCGTCACCCGCTTGGTCTGGCAGCCCAGCACCGTGACGGTGTCGCTGATCCACGGCAGGGCAGGGTACTGCTTGGCCAGACCGCCGGTGACATACCACATCGAGTTCTGCAAAAGGTAGGACATACCGATCGCGGAGATCATTACCGACATGCGCGGCGCGGTGCGCAGGGGCTTGTAGGCGATCTTTCCACTGCGATGCCCAGCAGTACCGTTGCCACCACCACCAACGGGATGGAAATGGTCAGCGGAAGGGAAGCAGTAGCGTACACCATCAGAAAACCGGCTACGGTAAAGATATCGCCGTGGGCAAAGTTGATCAGGCGCAGGATGCCGTACACCATCGTGTAGCCAATGGCGATCAATGCATACTGGCCGCCCACCGAGATACCTGCCAGCAAATAGGGCAGAAACTTTGCAGCCATAAGGGGGACCCTCCATTTCTTACAACTTTTAATAAAATAAACTCCTCCAGTCACCTCCGGTGACAGCCCCCTCAGGGAGGAAGGCCAAACCTGCCGGAAAGCTACAAAAAGGCTCCCTCGTTGAGGGAGCTGGCAACGCCGTCAGGCGTTGACTGAGGGAGTTTAAAATTTTGTTCAGCCTTCCACGCTCTGAGTCTTGACGAACTCAAATGCGCCGTCGGCAGCTTTCTTGATGTAAGCCATATCCTTGTTGGCATCACCGGTGGTCTGGTCAAAGGTGATGTTGCCGGTCACGCCGTCGTAGTTTACGCCGTACAGAGCATCGCGGATGGCGGTGCCGTCGGTGCTGCCTGCTGCCTTGATGGCTTCCAGAGCCACCATGTAGCCGTCGTAGCCCAGTGCAGAAACAGCTGCCACGATGTCATTGCCGCCGTTGTTGGTCAGCTTCTGGCTGTCGGCGTTCAGCCACTCCTTGAAGCCGGTGACGAACTCCTTGGCTGCGCCGGAATCATCGTTCTCATCAAAGAAGGTGGAGCAATACACCTGCACGCTGGTGCCCTTCTGGGCATCCAGAATAACGCTGGACTCCCATGTGTCGCCTGCGGTAATGGGCTTATCGAAGCCTGCAGAAGCAGCCTGTGTGATGATCTGGGCTGCGTAGGTGGTGGCGCAGGGAGCAAAGATCACATCTGCACCGGCGTTGATGGCGTTCTGGATGTAGGCGGAGAAGTCCGAGGTGCCCTCGGGGAACTGCTCGCTGGTAACAGTGCCGCCCAGATCCTCAAAAGCGTTGACGAAGTAGGTGGCCAGACCGGAGCCGTAGTCCTCGCCCAGCATGCTCAGCACGTAGGCGTTGGCAGCACTGAATTCATCCTTTGCAAAGTTTGCCATGACCGAGCCCTGGAACGGGTCAAGGAAGCAGACACGAAAGTAGTAGGGGTTGGCCTCAGTCACGGCGGGGTTGGTGCAGGAGCAGCCAATGGCCGGGATGGAAGCGGACTGGAAGGTGGGAGCGGCTGCAATGGAAACACCGGAGCCGTAGCTGCCCAGCACGATAGAGACTTTCTTGGAGACCAGCTCCTGTGCAGCGGTCACGGCCTTATCGGTGCTGGACTGGTTATCCACTTCCACCAGCTCCACGTTATAGGTCTCACCGCCGATCTCCACGGTGGGAGCAAGGCTGTTGGCATACTCGACACCCAGCACTTCCTGCTTGCCGCCTGCGCCGTTATCACCGGAAGCCGGTTCAAACACGCCGATCTTAATGGTCTTGCCGCCTGCAGAAGAGCCGCTTGCGGAACCGCCAGAAGAAGAGCAGCCTGCCAAAGCTGCTGCTGCGGTGATGCCTGCCGCTTTCAGGAAATCACGACGCGAAATGAATGCTTTCATAAGAATTGCCTCCTCTATTATTTCTTGACACTTTCCCAGATAAAACAAGAAAAACCCGCAACGGCGCAGTGATCCTCAGATCCTGCATCGTTGCGGGTTTCTTAGCATTGTTTTAGCACATGAAAAGGAACTTGTCTAGGCTGAATATGAATTTTTTTAAATTTTCGTCAGATGATAAAAAGAAACTGTACTTGAACAGCGTGCATTTTGGGCGGTTTTGATACAGGCTGTCTTTTGATTAAATACAGATTTGCCGTAAGGGTCATACTTTAATCCGCTGCACGTCCCAGCCGCATCTTGAAATCGCTGTAGCCGAACTTCACCAGCTCCCGGCAGGTGCCGTTTTCGTCCATTGCCCAGATGGGCGGCAGCGGCATCCCGTTGAAGGTGTTGTTTTTGCAGGTGGTGTAGATGGCCATATCGCCGAAAATGAGCCTTTGCCCCTCGGTGAGCGGGGAGGCAAAGCTGTAGTCGCCCACCACATCCCCGGCAAGGCAGGTGGGGCCGCCAAGGCGGATGAGGTACGGCTTTTCGCCGGGGTCCCCGGCATCCAGCAGCGGCGGGCGGTAGGGCATCTCGATCACATCCGGGGTGTGGCAGGCCGCAGACATGTCCAGAATGGCAAGGCTCGTCTCGCCATTTTGCAAAGTATCCAGCACAGTGGTAACAAGATACCCGGCGTTCAGCGCCCATGCTTCGCCCGGCTCCAGATACACCTGCACGCCGTACTTTTTCTGTGTTTCGGTAATGCACTGTTCCAGCGTGGCAAGGCGGTAGCCGGGGCGGGTGATATGGTGCCCGCCGCCAAAGTTGAGCCACTTCATCCGGGGCAGAAGACCCCCGAACTTTGCTTCCACCGCCGCCAGCGTCAGGGCCAGTGCATCGGCATCCTGCTCGCACAGGGTGTGGAAGTGCAGTCCGTCCAGTAATTCGGGCAGGGCCGGGTCTGCCTGCACGGCGGCATCCCACTGGGCGCGGGTGGTGCCAAGGCGGCTGCCCGGGGCGCAGGGGTCGTAAATTGCATGGCCTTCCTGCGTGGAGCACTCCGGGTTCAGCCGCAGGCCCACGCTCTTGCCCGCCGCCTTTGCTGCCGGGCCGAACTTTGCCAGCTGGCTGGGCGAATTGAACACGATGTGGTCGGCGTACTGCAGCAGCTCCGCGAACTCGTCTGCCCGGTAGGCCGCGCAGAACACATGGTTCTCTTTTTCCGGCAGCTCTTCTTTGCCAAGGCGGCTCTCGTACAGGCCGCTGGCCTCGGTGCCCGCCAGATAAGGAGCCAGCACCGGGTAAACATTAAAGTTAAAGCCTTTGGAAAAAGCGCTGCTGCACCCCCAGCAGAAGTTCGCCGTTGCGGCGCAGCTGCCCTTCGTCCAGCAGGTAGCAGGGGGTGGGCAGAGAGGCAAGCGCTTCCCAAGAAAGGTTTGCAAGGCCCGCAAAGGGCGGGCGGGTATCGGCCAGCCGCATCAGTCCACCAGCGCCGGGCTGTGGCTCTCGGAACGGGGCAGGCCGTACTTGTCCAGAGCGTCCAGATACGGGTCCGGATCAAACTCTTCCACAGTGTGCACGCCCTTGGTGGTCCACTTGCCGGTGAGCAGCATCAGTGCGCCGCACATGGCCGGTACGCCGGTGGTGTAGCTGATGGCCTGAGAGCCGACCTCCTTGTAGCACTCCTGATGGTCGCACACATTATAGATATAGTAGGTCTTGTCCTGGCCGTCCTTCTTGCCGGTAAAGATGCAGCCGATGTTGGTCTTGCCCTTGGTGCGGGGGCCAAGGCTGGCGGGGTCCGGCAGCAGAGCCTTGAGGAACTGGATGGGCACGATCTCCTGCCCGTTGAAGTTGACCGGGGTGGTGGACAGCATGCCCACATCCTCCAGACAGCGCATGTGGTCCAGATAGCTCTGGCCAAAGGTCATGAAGAAGCGGATGCGCTGCACGCCCGGAATATTCTTCGCCAGGGACTCGATCTCCTCGTGGTGGAGCAGGTACATGTCCTTGTGGCCGACCTGATCGAAGTCGTACTCGCGCTTGATGCTCATCGCCGGGATTTCAACCCAGTGACCGTTCTCCCAGTACGAGCCGGGCGCGGATACCTCACGCAGATTGATCTCCGGATTGAAGTTGGTCGCAAACGGGTATCCGTGGTCTCCGCCATTGCAGTCCAGAATATCAATGGTATCAATGGTGTCGAACTCGTGCTTTTTTTTTTTTTTTGGCGTAGGCGCAGTAAGCCTGGGTCACGCCCGGGTCAAAGCCGCAGCCCAGCAGGGCGGTCAGGCCGGCTTCCTCAAACTTCTTTGCGTAGGCCCACTGCCAGCTGTAATCAAAGTAGGCGGAGAAGCCTGCTTCCTTGCAGCGCTTCTCGTAAATGGCGCGCCACTCCGGATCGTCGGTGTCCTCCGGCTCGTAGTTTGCTGTATCCATGTAGTTTACGCCACATGCCAGGCACGCATCCATAATCGTCAGATCCTGATAGGGCAGGGCAATGTTCATCACGAGGTCGGGCTGATAAGCCTTGATGAGGGCGATCACTTCATCCACCTTGTCGGCATCCACCTGTGCGGTGGTGATCTTGGTAGCGGTTTTGGGGGCCAGCTCTGCAGCCAGCTTGTCGCACTTGGACTTGGTACGGCTGGCGATGCAGATCTCGGTGAACACCTCGGGTACCTGACAGCACTTGTGGATGGCAACGGAGGCCACGCCGCCGCAGCCGATGATCAGAACTTTGCTCATGATTTTTCTCCTTTATGTCAATGTGTGCAAATTCGGTCAGACCTGAAAGCCGGGCCAGCCCTTGTCCAGCGCGATCAGCGTTTCGCGCAGCACCTTGCAGGCGGTGGCGGTGGAAACGCCGGTGGTATCCAGCGTGGGAGCCAGCTCGTTGAGGTCTGCGGCTACGATGTTGGCTTTCGTCACGGTGCGGATGGCATCCAGCAGCTGCAAAAAGCTCACGCCGCCGGCTTCGGGCGTGCCGGTGCCGGGGAAGCAGGAGGGGTCCAGACAGTCGAGGTCGATGGTCAGGTAGACGGGCACCTTGCTCTCGCACAGCTGTTCCGTCAGCTCGGCAAGGCCGGTAAAATCGAATTTGTGCATCTCGGTGTGCTGGGCTGCAAACTCGAACTCGGCGCGGTCGCCGCTGCGGATGCAGAACTGGTGGATGCGGCCGTCGCCCACCAGCTCGTGGCAGCGGCGCAGCACGCAGGCGTGGCTCAGCTTTGCGCCCAGATAGTCGTCCCGCAGGTCGGCGTGGGCATCAAAGTGCACGATGTGCAGATCCGGATATTTCTTCACAGCAGCCCGCACGGCACCCAGCGTCACCAGATGTTCACCGCCCAGCAGCAACGGGAACTTGCCGTCCTGCAGGATCTCCTCTGCGCGGGCTTCGATGTCCGCAAGGGCGCTCTCGCTGGAGCCGAAGCACAGCTCCAGATCGCCGCTGTCGAAGATGTCATAATCCGTCAAATCGGCATTCTGGTAGGGGCTGAAGGTCTCCAGGCCATAGCTTTCGTGTCGGATGGCCGCCGGGCCGAACCGTGCGCCCGGGCGGTAGCTGGTGGTGGAATCGTAGGGCGCACCGTACAGCACGATGCTGGCGGCGCGGTAGCTGCTGTCACAGCCGATGAAGTTTTCAATGTTGGGTTGCATCAGTGTTCCTCCACTTCCCGCAGCATTTCCTCAAGGAATGCCGGCAGGTAAAATGCGCCGACATGCAGCCGGGCGGTGTAATAGCGGGTGCGCATGTTCAGCGCCTTCCATGCGTCTGCATCCAGATCATCGATGGGATGATACTTTTTGCTGGCAAAGCCGAACAGCCAGTACCCAGCCGCAAAGGTGGGAATATGTGCCTGATACACTCGGCTGATGGGGAAAGGTGGACGCAATGCGCTTGTGGCTGCGCTGCATGGCGCTGGCATCCTCGGCATAGAAGGGGCTGCCCTGCTGGTTCACCATGATGCCGTCCGCTTTCAGGGCATTGAAGCAGCTGCCGTAGAACTCGCGGGTGAACAGACCCTCGGATGGGCCGAAGGGATCGGAGGAGTCCACGATGATGAGGTCGTACTCCTCCTCGCAGCGGCGGATATACTTGAGGGCGTTCTCAAAATAGATGTGCACCCGGCGGTCATCCATGCGGCAGGCGTTGCTGGGCAGGAAGGCGCGGCAGGCTTCCACCACCTGCGGGTCCATCTCCACAAGGTCGATGCGCTCCACCCGGTCGTAGCGGGTCAGCTCCCGCACCACGCCGCCGTCACCGGCACCGATGACAAGGATGTCTTTTGCCTGCTTGTGCACCGCCATGGGCACATGCACGATCATCTCATCATAGATGAATTCGTCGCGCTCGGTCAGCATCACATTGCCGTCCAATGTGAGCACCCGGCCAAACTCCGGCGTTTCAAAAATATCGATGCGCTGGTAATCGCTCTGCTTGGAGTAGAGCTGTTTGTTCACCCGGATGCTGTGCTTCACGTCCGGGGTGTGAAACTCAGAAAACCAAAATTCCATCTGCATTCCCTCCTTATGCCAGAACGTTCAGCCGCTCGATGTCCGGGTCCTCGGGGCCGGTCATGCTGCAGCCCTTGGCCTTGGCGTACTCGATGTAGTTCAAAATTTCCTTGGTGATGCGCTCACCCGGGGCCAGAATGGGAATGCCCGGCGGGTAGCACATGACGAACTCGCTGCACACCATGCCCTCGGTCTCCCGGAGCGGCAGGCTCTTTTTGGGCGCATAGAACGCTTCCTGCGGGCTGGCGGCCACAACGGGGTCGATGTATTCCTGACTCAGCAGGCCGGAGCCGTCGGTCTGGTAGCGGCGCTTGATCTCGGCCAGTGCGCTGACCAGCCGCTCCAGCCTCCTGCGGGCGGTCGCCGATGGAAAGATAGGCAAGGATGTTGCCGATGTCGCCGAACTCGATCTGGATGTCGTACTCATCGCGCAGGATGTCGTACACCTCAATGCCTGCAAGGCCGATATCCAGCGTGTGGACGCTGAGCTTGGTGGTATCAAAGTCAAAAACGGAGTCGCCGTTGCACAGCTCCTTGCCAAAGGCGTAGTAGCCGCCCACAGCGTTGATCTCCTCACGGGCATACCATGTCGGCATAGGTTGCGGCGGGAGATATCCAGACTGGACATGAGCAGGTAGCTGCCGGAGGTGGTCTGGGTCAGGTTGATGATCTGCCGCACATAGCCCGGGTGCACATTGGGGCCGATGAGCAGCAGGCTGGACTGCGTTAAACTGCCGCCGCTCTTGTGCATGGAGACCGATGCCATATCAGCCCCTGCCGCCATGGCAGACACCGGCAGGCCGCCGCCAAAGTAGAAGTGGGTGCCGTGGGCTTCGTCCGCAAGGCAGAGCATCCCGGCATCGTGGGCCATTTTACGATGGCGCGCAGGTCAGAGCAGATGCCGTAGTAGGTGGGGTTATTCACCAGCACAGCCACAGCATTCGGATGCTCTTTAATGGCCTTTTCCACCTGTTCCCGCTTCATGCCCAGCGAGATGCCAAGGCGCTTGTCCACCTCGGGGTTCACATACACCGGCACCGCGCCGCACAGTACCAGTGCGTTCAGCACACTGCGGTGCACATTGCGGGGCAGAATGATCTCATCACCGCGCTTGCAGGCGGTAAGCACCATGCTCTGCACACTGCTGGTGGTGCCGCCCACCATGAGGAACGCGTGGGCAGCGCCAAAGGCATCTGCGGCCAGCTCTTCTGCTTCCCGGATGACCGATACCGGGTGGCAGAGATTATCCAGCGGCTTCATGCTGTTCACATCCACGCCCACGCACTGCTGGCCCAGAAAGGCGGTCAGCTCCGGGTTGCCGCGGCCTCGCTTGTGGCCGGGCACATCAAAGGGCACCACCCGCATTTTGCGGAACTGTTCCAGCGCTTCATAGATGGGCGCACGGTTCTGGTTCAGCCGGAACCGTGTTCGGTTCTCACTCATGTTTTTCCTCCGTCCCTGATCCCGATGCAAACAAAAAAGCGCAAGTACCGCACAAAAAGTGCAGACTTGCGCTTTGAAAAGCATTTGAATGCGCCGCCAAAGACCCCCGGAAGAAACACCAGAGTACAAAGGCCGCTTCGCATGATTCAAAAAAGACGGGATTATGAGAGTCTATATAGCAATTCTGCTTTTACTGCTCTTTATTGACCGTTTCACAAGTCTGCACACTGACTGCGCAATTTCATGGTTGTAAAGGAACCAACTTATAAAATTTGAGCTGCTACGCTCAATCAATAATGGCGGCTGTGCCGCCGGTCGGCAGTGGACCCGGCTGTCCGTATGGCCTTAGCCCCGCTGGGCGGTCCATGGTAAATTGCTTTGAAAAGACTCTGCTATGCTTTGTCTCTCAAAATCAAATGTGATTTTATCATGCACAGAAAGCGTTGTCAATGATTTTTTTGAAGAAAAATTTAAAAAATCAATGCACAGAGTACCAACCTGAATACCGTTGCAAAATATTATGATGCACGGTACACGATGGTTACTACGGTTCTTATTGTTCTGCTGATCCTTGCACTGCTGGAGATCGTCCTGCTGAACGGTGCCGCAGCTGTTCGAATCCATCCTCGAGAGTGAGACTTAAGATGCCGGGCAAAACAAAAACCTCAACGCACTTGCATACGTTGAGGCTTTTTGGTGGGCGCGGGTGGATTCGAACCACCGAAGCTGAAAGCAGCAGATTTACAGTCTGTCCCCATTGGCCACTCGGGAACACGCCCATATTCACTTTTTGTGTCCTTCGCCGGACGACTTGTTTATTCTATCATGCAGAAAGGCTTTTGTCAACTGTTTTTTTACCTTTTCTTCAAATGCGTTTTCCGTGCAGAGAAACGGCAGGAAAAGCCCTGCAGCCATGCAGGCACGGCAAAGTCGGAGAAAAAAGCCAGCCGGAAGAAATTGATAGGCAAATTGCAAGAAAAACTCGGGACAATATGTGAAAAGTGCAAGACTTTTGTCTCTGCATTGAAAAACGCAGGAAGACGTGATATATTAAAAGCGCAACAAAGTGCAACAAAATGGATGGCGCTTTGTCACTCTGTGGCAAATCAGGCGGGATAAGTAGAAAAAGAAAGGCATAGCGACAAACCATGACGATTCAGGAATGTTATAGACAGATGGGCGCAAATTATGAGGACGTGCTCAAGCGGCTTTACAACGAAGGCATGATCTGCAGATTTACGCTGATGTTTTTGAACGACGACAGCTATCCGAAACTGGAGCAGGCATTGAAGGAAGGAAATGTGAAGGAAGCATTCCGTGCAGCACACACGCTCAAGGGCGTGTGCCAGAACCTGGGCTTTACCAACCTGTATCAGCCCACCTACGATTTGACCGAGGTGCTGCGCACAGGCACACTGGAAGGTACCAAGGAGCTGTTTGACAGCGTGACCTGCCAGTACAAAATCACCATCAATGCGATCCGTGCGCTCCAGTAAGCTCCGCATTTGGCTCGATCTCCAAACGGCATCCTTCCTTATAAAAGGCAGGATGTCGTTTTTATTGCATTCTGCGCAGTTTTATGATATAATGCCGGACGAACTGAACAGAAAAACAGCAGGTGCCTTTTGCCGATGCACTGCACGGCGGAAAGGGTAAAAGGGAAGCGGGTGCAGATCCCGCACGATCTCGTCACTGTGATAAGGGAGTCCGCATCAGGGTGCTTTGCACCAGCCACTGGAGCTTTTGCTCTGGGAAGGAGATGACGGGCGGCGATCTTTCAGTCAGGAAACCTGCCTGCTGTTGGTACGGGGGTGCAAACCCCAGATCACGAGGAATTGGTTGTACCAAAAAGCCCTGAAACAACAGAGGTCTTTTTGTCATGCCATCCGCAGGACAGAAGGGCCTCTTTTTTCATCTCTCTTTCCTGTACCCTTTGTTTGGTTCAAACCGCAATTTATCCAGCAGGAAAGGACAAGAACAATGAGAAAGATCGAAACCAAAAAGCTGGCCGCAGCTGTTACGGCTCTGGCTCTGTGCGCCGGCGTGCTCACCGGCTGCGGCGGGGCTGCTTCCGGCACTGCATCCAGCACCGCTGCGCCTGCCGCTTCCAGCGAAGCGAGCAGCGAGGAGGCTGACGAAATGGCAGCAAAGAATGTGGCAGACCTAATCGATGCCATCTATGTGCAGGAGCGCAATGAGGATACCGATGCCCAGTGCGAAGCCGCCAAGGCTGCATGGGATTCCCTGACCGACACCCAGAAGGAACTGGTGGAAGGTGAGAACGCCGACCCCGACTACTTTGGCCGTGACACCGGTGATGCTTCCAAGGACGATGCCCGCAATCAGGACGACATTGGCGACAACGAGCTGCTGGTGGTCTCCTTCGGCACCTCCTTCAACGACAGCCGCGTGAAGGACATCAAGGGCATCGAGGATGCTCTGCAGGCCGCATACCCGGATTGGTCTGTGCGCCGCGCATTCACCGCACAGATCATCATCAACCATGTGCAGGCTCGTGACGGCGAAAAGATCGACAACATGCAGCAGGCCATGGACCGCGCTGTGGAAAACGGCGTGAAGAATCTGGTCGTCCAGCCCACCCACCTGATGCACGGTGCTGAGTACGACGAGATGATGGAAATGATCGACACCTACCGCGACAAGTTTGAATCTGTCGCTGTGGCTGAGCCCCTGCTGGGCGAGGTCGGTTCCGATGCCACCATCATCAATCAGGATAAGGAAGACGTTGCCAAGGCTGTCACCGCTGCTGCCGTGAAGGAAGCCGGCTACGACAGTCTGGATGCCGCTGCTGTGGACAAGGTCGCCTTTGTTTTTATGGGCCACGGCACCTCGCACACCGCAAAGGTGAGCTACAGCCAGATGCAGACCACTATGCAGACTCTGGGCTACGACAATGTGTTCATTGGCACCGTTGAGGGCAAGCCGGAAGAGACTGCCTGCGAGAACGTCATCGAGGCTGTTAAGGCTGCGGGCTACACCAAGGTCATTCTGCGCCCGTTGATGGTGGTTGCCGGCGATCACGCCAACAACGATATGGCCGGTGAGGATGCCGATTCCTGGCTGAGCCAGTTCAAGGCTTCCGGTGCTTTCGACAGCATCGACTGCCAGATCGCTGGTCTGGGTGGGATCGAGGATGTCCAGAAGCTGTATGTCGCCCACACCAAGGCGGCGATCGATTCTCTGAACGGTTGATCAAACGAACCCTCTCCGTCTCGCGGCCGCTTTGCGGCATCCGGTGGAGAGGGTTCATTTTTTATCTGAACAATGGTATAATAAAAGCTGATTTTTATAATGTAGAGGTATTTCCTATGAAACGCGTTTTTCCTGTGTTGTCGCTGCTTCTCTGGCATTGAGTCTGCTGGTGGGCTGCGGCGCTTCTTCCACGGCATCTTCTGCAGCTTCCAGTGCTGCCAGCTCGGAGGCTGCTTCTTCCGTGGCTTCTTCTGCCGCTGAGACCGCCGCTTTGCCGGATGGCGTGTATACCGCCGAGTTTGACACCGACAGCAGCATGTTCCACGCCAACGAAGCCTGCGACGGCAAGGGCACCCTGACCGTGGAGAACGGCCAGATGACCTTCCATGTCAGCCTTGCTTCCACCAATATCGTCAACCTGTATCTGGGCAAGGCTTCCGATGCCGCCGACCACGAGGCCGACTGGCTGCAGCCCACCACAGATACCGTCACCTATTCCGACGGCACCTCGGAGGAGGTGTACGGCTTTGACATTCCGGTCACTGCTGTGGATACGGACTTTGATCTTGCCATTCTGGGCACCAAGGGCAAGTGGTACGACCATGTCGTCAGCGTGCGTGATGCCGTGGAAAAGGCTGCGGAAGCCGAGACCCCGGCAGACGGCACCTACACCTGTGAGGTGACGCTGGAGGGCGGCTCCGGCCGTGCCACCGTGGAGAGCCCCGCCGCCCTGACCGTGGCAGACGGCAAAATGACCGCCACCATCGTGTGGAGCAGCCCGAACTATGATTATATGATCGTGGACGGCGAGAAGTATTTGCCCACCAACACCGAGGGCAATTCCACCTTTGAAATTCCGGTATCGGCGCTGGATACCGTACTGGATGTCACCGCCGACACCGTTGCCATGAGCACCCCCCACGAGATCGAGTATACGCTGACCTTTGATTCTGCAAGTCTGAAGGCTAACGATTGAGAATGCCCTCCGCTCACGCTCTGGGCATACTCAGCGGAAAATCAATTTTTATTTCGCGTTTGTCGCGGCTCCGACGCTTGTCAGGGCAAAGCCCTTCCATCTGCTATCGCAGATCGCTCGCCTGCTTGAAAGACCCGCTGGGGCTTTCATTGCTGCGCAACCGCAGGGCCGCTCCAAACGCCTTTTCACAAGAGGGGTCGGAACGACAAACGTCCGGATATTTGAATGAAAATCACTCGCAACCAATTTCTGAAACTGATCCCCGCTGCGGCGCTGACGCTGACCGGCTGCGGCAGCAAGGCTCAACCTGCCAATACGAAAAGTCTTGTTTTCTCCCATCATTACAAGCTGGACTATGCACAGCAGTTCACAGCGGACTGCTATGAGGGCGGCTATACCATGCTGACCATCGCGGAGTCGGATGCACGGTTCCTTGTTGTGCCGGAAGATGCTGCGGAGGTGGACGGTCTGCCTGCTGATGTGACTGTGCTGCGCCAGCCGGTGGAGAATATTTATCTGGTCTCCACCTCGGTGATGGATCTGCTTTTACATCTGGACGCACTGGACAGCGTGGCCTTTTCCGGCACCAAGGCCGAGGGCTGGTATCTGCCTGAGGTGAAGCAGGCCATGGAAGAGGGAAAAATCGCGTATGCCGGCAAGTACAGCGCCCCGGATTACGAGCAGATCCTGGCAGCGGGCTGCCGCCTTGCCATTGAGAATACTATGATCCTGCACACGCCGGAGGTAAAGGAGCAGCTGGAGCACTTTGGCATCCCGGTGCTGGTGGAGCGTTCCAGCTACGAGAGCGACCCGCTGGCCCGCATGGAGTGGATCAAGCTTTACGGCATCCTGCTGGGCAGGGAAGAACAGGCCGAGCAGGTGTTTTCCGCGCAGGAGACAGCCGTTCAGCCCATCCTCTCGCAGAAACCCACGGGAAAAAGCTGCGCTTTCTTCTCGCTGACCACCAACAACCTTGCCACTGTGCGCAAGGGCAGTGACTATGTGGCCCGCATGATCGAAATGGCAGGCGGCAGCTATGTCTTTGCGGACCTGACGGACAATGGTAACAGCCTTGCTACCATGAACCTGCCGCTTGAGGACTTCTATGCAGGTGCAAAGGATGCTGATGTGCTCATCTACAACAGCGCCATCGAGGGCATGATCGCATCGGTGAGCCAGCTGACCGAGCGTTTTCCACTGTTGAACGAGTTCAAAGCGGTGCAGAACGGTCAGGTGTGGTGCACCACCCAGAGCCTGTTCCAGCAGAGCATGGAGCTGGCAGACTTGATCGTGGATATGAACCGGGTGTTTACCAAGGGCACACCTGCCGCCAGTACCCTGAAATTCCTCACCCATGTGGATTAAAGAAGGAAAATTTTACAGAAAGGAAAGCCTATGACCCGTACCAGACGCCTTGCAGCCGCCTATATTGCCCTTGCGGCAGCCGTGGCGGTGCTTTTTGCGCTGAACCTGTTCTGGGGCAGCGTATCCCTTGCACCGGGTGCGGTGCTGACGGCGCTGCTGGGCAAGGGCGGCGATGCGCTTGCGGGGAATATCATCCTGCAACTGCGCCTGCCCCGCGCGGTCATGGCGGCGCTGCTGGGGGCAGCCCTCAGCGCAGCGGGATACCTTCTGCAGACCTTTTTTGCAAACTCCATTGCCGGGCCCTTTGTTATGGGCGTTTCCAGCGGCGCAAAGCTGGCGGTGGCCCTGACCATGGTGGTGTTTCTGGACCGCGGGATGCTGACCAGCTCGGCCACCATGATCGCGGCTGCCTTTGCGGGGGCCATGGCTGCCATGGCCTTTGTGCTGGCGGTGGCCCGGCGGGTGCAGCGCATGAGCATTCTGGTCATCTGCGGTGTGATGATCGGCTATATCTGCTCCGCCATCACCGATATCGTGGTGGCCTTTGCGCAGGATTCCAACATCGTCAACCTGCACAACTGGTCGCAGGGCAGCTTTTCCGGCGTGACATGGGCCAATGTGCAGGCTGCGGCACTGGTGGTGCTGCCTGCGCTGGCGGCATCCTTTCTGCTTTCCAAGCCCATGGCCGCCTACCAGATGGGCGAAGCATATGCCCGCAGCGTGGGCGTGAATGTCAAGCCTTTCTCGGCAGCGCTGGTGCTGCTATCCAGCCTGCTGGCGGCCTGTGTCACCGCCTTTGCGGGGCCGATCTCCTTTGTAGGCATCGCGGTGCCGCACCTTGTCAAGCAGCTGCTGGGCAGCGCAAAGCCGCTGTATGTGCTGCCGGGGTGCTGCTTGGGCGGTGCGGCTTTCTGCCTGTTCTGCGACCTGCTGGCCCGCAGTCTGTTCGCGCCCACGGAGCTGTCCATCAGCTCGGTCACGGCCGTGTTCGGCGCACCGGTGGTCATCTGGCTGCTGGTGCGGCGCAATTCAGAGCGGGAGGGCGCATGATGAACGAAAAAGCACTTTGCACTGCGCGGGAGCTTGCCATCGGCTACGGCAAGACACCGCTGCTCTCGGATATTTGCCTCGGGGTGCAGCCGGGGCAGATCCTGACCTTGATCGGGCCCAACGGCGCAGGCAAATCCACCTTACTGCGCACACTGGCGGGCCAGCTTGCCCCCATGGGCGGCACAGTGCTTCTGGCGGGGAAGGATCTTACTGCCTATACCGGTACCCAGCGGGCGCAGAAGCTGGCTCTCATGGCTCCCCACAGCCGCCGGATGGAGCTGACCACCTGCTTTGACTTTGTTTCGGCGGGGCGCTATCCCTACACCGGACGGCTGGGCATTTTGTCTGCCGAGGACAGGCAGCAGGTGCACAGAGCTTTGGAGCTGGTGGGTGCGGCGCAGCTGGCAGACCGGGATTTTAACCGCATCAGCGATGGCCAGCGCCAGCGCATCCTGCTGGCCCGGGCCCTGTGCCAGCAGCCGGAAGTGATCCTGTTGGACGAACCGACCTCTTTTCTGGATATTAAGGGCAAGATCGAGCTGCTCACCATTTTAAAGGAGCTGGCCCATACCGGTCAGCTGGCGGTGATCCTGAGCCTGCACGAGCTGGAATTGGCTGAAAAAATAGCGGACACGGTGGTGTGCGTTTCGCCCGGTGGTGTTTCCGGCGTGCTGACCCCGGAACAGGCGTTTCAGCCGGAGAACATCCGCACCCTGTACGGCCTGACCGAACAGCAGTACACGGCTCTGTTCGGCACACCGGAGCCGGAAGCCGAAAAGGCACCCGCCGGAAAGCCGCAGTTTGAGCATTACGTCCGCAGCGGGCAGAAGTTGCTGCGCTGCGGCTATACCACCGGCACCTGTGCCGCGCTGGGGGCTGCAGGGGCGGCGCGTCTGCTGCTGACCGGCCGCGAACCGGAAACGGTGGCCCTGCGCACACCCAAGGGCATCGTGGTGGAGGTGGCTCCCCTTTGGTGCCGCAGAACTGACACGGGTGCCGCATGTGCCATCCGCAAGGACGGCGGCGACGATGTGGATGTGACCACGGGCCTGCCGGTGATTGCATCGGTGGTGCTGGAACCGGATGCCCCCGGCGTGCGCATCTTTGGCGGCGAGGGGGTGGGCCGGGTGACGAAGCCCGGCCTTGACCAGCCCGTAGGCGGAGGCCGCCATCAACCATGTGCCCCGCCAGATGATTGCCGAAGCGCTGGAACGGGAAGCTGAAAATGCTGCCTACACCGGCGGCTTTGCGGTGACCATCTCTGTGGAAGGCGGTGCCGAGACGGCAAAGCGCACCTTCAACCCGCACATCGGGGTGGAGGGTGGGCTTTCCATTCTGGGCACCAGCGGCATTGTGGAACCCATGAGCCAGCAGGCCATTCTGGATACCATCCAGCTGGAAATGAATCAGGCCGCACTGCGCGCAAAAAATGCCCCCGGCCCCCGGCGGCTGGTGCTGGCCCCCGGCAACTACGGGCTGGATTATCTGGCCAGCGCTCTGCCGCAGTTCGAGCGGTTCCCGGTGGTCAAGACCTCCAACTTCATCGGGGATACGCTGGATATGGCTGCCACGGCCAAATTTGAGGAAGTGCTTCTGGTAGGCCACGTGGGTAAGCTCTGCAAGCTGGCGGCAGGGGTCATGAACACCCATTCCCACACGGCGGATGGCCGCGCCGAAGTGTTCTGTGCCCATGCGGCGCTGTGCGGGGCCCGGCGCGAAGTGTGCGCTGCCCTGATGGATGCCGCCACCACGGATGCCTGCCTTGACATTCTGGATGCCGCGGGGCTGCGCGGCCCGGTGCTGGAAAGCATCCTTGCCGCCATCCAGATGCATCTGGACCGACGGGCAGGCGGGGCGTTCCGGGTGGGCGCGGTGCTGTTTTCCAACCAGCACGGCCCGCTGGGCGAGACAAAAACGGCAAAGGAGCTGATGCAGGAATGGCAGAACTGAAAGGTACATTTTACGGTGTCAGCGTCGGCCCCGGCAACCCGGAGCTGATGACGCTGCAGGCTGTGCGGCTCATCCGGCAGTGCCCGGTGCTGGCCGCGCCGCAGACTGCTTCCGGCCAGATGCTGGCGCTGGACATCGCCCGCAGTGCGCTGGGAAAAGCGCTGGACGGTAAGACCATCGTCCCGCTGTACTTTGCCATGAGCCGTGACCCGGCTGCGCTGGCGGCTTCGCACGAAAAAGCCGCCGCCGCGGTGCGGCAGTATCTGGATGCCGGGCAGGACGTTGCCATGCTGAACATCGGTGATGTTTCCATCTATGCCACCTTTGGTTACCTGCAGGAGATCTTGCAGGCCGGGGGTTATGCCACCGCCATGGCGGCAGGCGTGCCCAGCTTTTGTGCGGCGGCGGCGCGGCTGAATATGCCGCTGACCGGCGGCATGGATACGCCGCTTACCATTGCGCCCGGCGGCTGGACAGACCGCGTGCTGGAAATGCCCGGCACCAAGGTATTGATGAAAGCCGGCAGGCAATTGCCTGTCTTATTGGATACCCTGCAGCAGGCAGATAAGCTGAAAAAAAGCGCACTTGTGTGCAACTGCGGTCTGCCGGACGAGCGGGTCTACCCGGATCTTTCCCTTGAGCGGCCGCAGGAACAGGCCGGTTATTTTGCCACCGTTTTGGTAAAGGAGTAACGTTATGGTACATTTTGTTGGTGCAGGCCCCGGCGCACCGGACCTCATCACCCGGCGGGGCGCGGCCCTGCTTCAGAAAGCCGACTGCATCATCTATGCGGGCAGTCTGGTGAACCCGGCCCTGCTGGGCCTTGCAAAGGCAGACTGCGCCATTTATAACAGCGCTGAAATGACGCTGGAGCAGGTGCTGGATGTGATGCGGCAGATGGAAGCTGCGGGTAAGATCACCGTGCGCCTGCACACCGGCGACCCCTGCCTTTACGGTGCCATCCGGGAGCAGATGGATGTGCTGGATGCCGAGGGCGTTCCCTACGATGATACCCCCGGTGTGTCCAGCTTCTGCGGTGCAGCGGCGGCACTGAATGCAGAGTACACGCTGCCCACCGTGAGCCAGACCGTCATCATCACCCGCATGGAGGGCCGCACCCCGGTGCCGGAAAAAGAAAAGCTGGCAAGCCTTGCTGCCCACGGGGCAACGATGGTCATTTTCCTTTCCATCGGCCTTGTGGACAAAGTACAGCAGGCGCTTCTGGCAGGCGGTGCCTATACGCCAGATACCCCGGCAGCGGTGGTGTATAAGGCCACATGGCCGGAAGAAAAAACGGTGCGCTGCACCGTAGGTACGCTGGCGGAAAGCGTTCATGCAGCGGGCATCACCAAAACGGCGCTCATTGTGGCAGGCGGCTTTCTAGGCCGGAACTATGAGCGCAGCAAGCTCTACGACCCGGCCTTTACCACCGAGTTCCGCAAGGGGACAGACCAGTGACCCGCGCCTATCTGGCCTTTACGGCAAAGGGCCTTGCACTGGCCCAAAAACTGGCGGCGGCATATCCCGGCAGCGTGGCCCGCTGCGGCCATGAAGCCGGGCAGGTGCACCTTGCCGATTGGACGGCCCGCCAGTTTGCCGGGAGCGATGCCCTTGTTTTTGTAGGTGCTGTGGGCATTGCGGTGCGGGCCATTGCGCCCCACTGCCAAAGCAAGGCACAGGACCCTGCCGTTGTGGTGCTGGACGAGTGCGGCCGCTTTGCCGTGCCCATCCTCTCAGGCCACCTGGGCGGTGCCAACGACCTTGCCCGGGCGCTTGCCGCTGTGTGCGGTGCGGTGCCGGTGATCACCACAGCCACCGACGCAAACGGTGTGTTTGCGGTGGACGAGTGGGCAAAGCACCAGAACTGCACCGTGCTGGAGCCGGAGCGCATCAAGCTTGTCAGCGGTGCACTGCTGGCGGGCAAAACGGTGCAGTTTGCATCCGACTGGCCCATTGCGGGTGCACCGCCTGATGGGATCACGGCGGGAGATGCCCCGGACTTTGCCCTCACCCTCTGCCCGGCGGGGGATGCGCTGCATCTGGTGCCGCGCATCGGCGTGCTGGGCGTGGGCTGCAAACGCGGCACCAGCACCGAAACGCTGGCCGAAGCCTTTGCAGCTTTCTGTGACCAGAACCGCCTTGCGCCGCAATGCATCACGGCGGCGGCAAGCATCGACTTAAAACAAAACGAGGCGGGCCTGCTGACCTTCTGTAAGAGCCACAGCTGGCCTGTGCAGTTTTTCACAGCGGAACAGCTGCGTGCCGCCCCCCGGCAGCTTTACGCCTTCGGCCTTTGTGCAGAGCGTTACCGGCGTGGACAATGTCTGTGAACGGTCGGCAGTGCTGGCCGCAGGCGGGACACTCGTTTTTCACAAATATGCCCATACCGGCGTGACCTTTGCGCTGGCCGTGCGGCCCTATGCCCCGGACTGGAGGTGGCAGAATGTTTGACCCGATGGAATTTGAGATCGACGAACCGGAAAAGGTAGTCTACGTGGTGGGCATTGGCCCCGGAGATGTTTACTACCTGACGCAGGAAGCCCGGAACGTTCTGGAACACGCAGATGCCATCTGCGGCTATAAACTTTATCTTGACCTGATCGAGCCGGAGTTCCCATGTGAGGAATATTATTCCACCGGCATGACCAAGGAGATCGACCGCTGCCGCTGGGCGCTGGAAAAGGCGGATACCGGCAGGCGCGTGGTGATGGTGTGCAGCGGCGACGCAGGCGTTTACGGTATGGCCAGCCCTGTGCTGGAACTGGCGCAGGATTACCCGGACGTTGCCGTAGAAGTGGTGCCCGGCCTTACGGCCGCCCTCAGCGGTGGGGCTGTGCTGGGCGCGCCGCTGGCCCACGATTTCTGCGTGATCTCCCTTCCGACCGGCTTACCCCGTGGGAGGTCATCGAAAGCGGCTGGCCTGCGCAGCGCAGGAGATTTCTGTGTTGCACTCTATAATCCTTCCTCCAAGGGCAGGCCGGACTACCTGCAAAAGGCAGTGCGCATCCTGCGCGCAAACGGCAAGGCGGATGATACCGTCTGCGGCCTTGTGCGCAACATTGGCCGCGAGGGCCAGAGTGCCCGGGTGCTGACGCTGGCCGAGCTGGAAAACACGCCGGTGGATATGTTCACCACCGTGTATATCGGCAACAGCAATACCCGCGCCCTTTCGGGCCGGATGGTCACGCCGCGGGGTACCGTAAGTGAAGGCGGTCGTGTTCAGCGGCACCACCGAGGGCCGTCGCTTTTCCAAAAAGCTGGCAGAGCTTGGCGTTGCGGTAACGGTGTGCGTGGCAACGCCGCTGGGTGCCGAGGAGCAGGGCGAAATGGCGGGCATCACGGTGCACGCCGGGCGGCTGCAGCCGGATGCCATGGCGGCATTGCTGGCGGGAGCTGATCTCTGCGTGGATGCCACCCACCCTTATGCAGTGGATGCCACCAGGAATATCCGCGCTGCAGCGGTGCAGGCGGGCGTGGAATACCGCCGCCTGCTGCGTGCGCAAAGCCCCTTGCCGCCCGGCTGTGCGGTGTTTGAAACAGCAGCGCAGGCTGCAGAATATCTGGCCGGGACAGAGGGCAATATCCTGCTTGCCACCGGTGCCAAGGAGCTGGCTGTGTTTGCCGGGCTGGAACCGGCGCGGCTTTACCCGCGCGTCCTGCCCACGCCGGAGGGCATTGCCGCCTGTGAAGCGGCCAATGTCCCGCACCGGAACATCATTGCCATGCAGGGGCCGTTCAGTCTGGCGCTGAATAAGGCGTTGATCACACAGTTCCAGATCCGGTACCTCGTCACCAAGGACGGCGGCGCAGCGGGCGGCTTTGCCGAGAAGGTGCAGGCCGCTGCCGATACCGGCGCACAGCTGGTGGTGCTGCGCCGCCCGCCGGAAACTGGCGAGACGGAAACACAAATTTTAGCGTATTGCAAGGAGATTTTGCAATGGTCACACTGATCGGCATGGGCAGCGGAAAATGGGAAGCCCTTTCGGCGCAGGCACAGCAGGCTGTGCGCAGCGCGGGCCTTGTGTTCGGTGCAAAGCGGCTGCTGGTGGGCCTCCCTCCCGAGTGCACTGCCCGGCAGTTCGCGCTCTACCAGCCCGCTGACATTCTGGAAACACTGGCACAAAACTCCGGGCAGGATGCTGCCGTGCTTTACAGCGGCGATACCGGATTTTACTCCGGTGCGTCCGGTCTGCTCACGCCGCTGCGGGCGCTGGGCATCCCCGCGCGGGTGTATCCGGGCGTTTCCAGCATCCAGCTGCTTTCAGCGGCGCTGGGCCGACCGTGGCAGGACTGGAAGCTGGTCTCGGCCCATGGCTGCGCCTGCGACCCGGTGGCCGAGTGCATGATGAACCGTTCGGTGTTCTTCCTCACCGGCGGCACTGAAACGCCCGCCTCTCTGTGCCAGAAGCTGACCGATGCCGGTATGGGCGAAGCCCACGGCGTGGTGGGCGAAAACCTTGGCACCGAGGCGGAAGCCATCCGCTACGGCTCTGCTGCAGAGCTGGCGGGGCAGAGCTTTGCACCACTCAGCGTGCTTCTGGTGGAAAACTTTGATCTGCCGCAGCTGCGTGCGCCGGGCTTCCCGGACGAAAGCAGGATGCGCGCTGCTGCGCTGGCAAAGCTGGCGGTAATGCCCACCGACACTCTGTGGGATGTGGGCGCAGGCACCGGCAGTGTGAGCGTGGAGCTGGCGCTGGCGGCACCCAAAGGCCGCATTTACGCCGTGGAGTGTGAACCGGATGCCTGTGAACTGATCCGTAAAAACCGGGCAAAGTTCCATGCTTGCAACCTCATCCTCATCGAGGGCCGCGCACCGGATGTGCTGGCAGACCTGCCTGCGCCGGATGCCGTGTTCATCGGCGGCACCAAAGGCGGCATGGAAGCCGTGCTGGATGAAGTGCTCGGCAAGAATCCGAACGCACGAATCTGCATTTCGGCCATTGCGCTGGAAACGCTGGGCGCTGCCATTGCCGCCCTCACGGCCCGGGGCCTGACCGCAGAGGTAACGCAGATCGCCGTCAGCCGCACAAAACCGGCGGGCCGACTGCACCTGCTCATGGCCAATAACCCCATCTTCCTCATTACGGGTACACGCAAATGATGCAATTCCTCATCGCCGCGCCTTCTTCCGGCAGCGGCAAGACCACTGTTGCCTGCGCAGTGCTGGCGGCGCTGAAAGCGCGGGCCGACCCTGTGCGTTCAAAAGCGGGCCGGACTACATCGACCCCATGTTCCACCGCTCGGCTCTGCAGGTGGACAGCCACAATCTGGATCTGTTTCTTTCCAACAGGGATATGGTGCGGGCCATTTTTGCCCGTTATGCCGCCGGGCATGGTGCCGCCGTGTGCGAGGGCGCTATGGGCTTTTATGATGGTCAGGGCCTGACCACCCGTGCCAGCGCTTGGGAACTGGCGGATACGCTGGGCCTACCGGTGCTGCTGGTGGTACAGCCCAAGGGTGCCAGCGTGACGCTGGCCGCGCAAATTCAGGGCCTTATGAACTTCCGCAAAAACAGCCATGTTTCGGGCATCCTGCTCAATGATTGTTCCGAAAAGCTGTATAAAATGCTCAAGGCCCTGCTGGAAAGGGAGACCGGCCTGCCGGTGCTGGGTTATCTGCCCCATTTGCCGCAGGCAGCGGTAGAAAGCCGACACCTCGGCCTGAAGACTGCAGATGAAATTGCCGACCTGCAGGAAAAGATCGCTCTGCTGGCCGATGCACTGGTGCTGGATTGGCAGCGCCTTGCCGTGCTGACCGAAAAGCCTGCGCCGGAAGCTTTGCCGGGAGCAGCTGCACCCACATCCGTCCGCATTGCGGTGGCAAAGGACGAGGCGTTCTGCTTTACCTATGCCGAAACGCTGGACGCACTGCGGGATGCCGGGGCGGAGCTTGTGCTTTTCAGCCCGGTGCAGGATGCGGTTTTGCCGGAAAATATAGGTGGGCTGTATCTGCCCGGCGGCTACCCGGAGCTGTACGCCAAAACTCTGAGCGAAAACAAAACCATGCTGGCTTCCATCCGGCAGGCCGTGCAGGCGGGCCTGCCCACAGCAGCCGAATGCGGCGGCTTTTGTATCTGGGCCGGAGCCTTGAGGATGCCGACGGTAAGGCGTGGCCCATGGCAGATGTTCTGCCGGGCGATGGCATCCGGGTGGGAAGGCTGGTGCGCTTTGGCTATGCCGAAATGACCGCCAAGGCGGACAGTATGCTCTTCTGCGCCGGAGAAACGCTGCCCATCCACGAATTCCACCACTGGGATTCCACCGCAAACGGCACTGCATTTACGGCCCGTAAAACGAAAAAATGCAGTGGGAATGCGGCTATGCAAACGAGAATTTCTATGCGGGGTTCCCGCATTTATACTGGGCGGGCACGCCCCTGCCGGGCCGCTTTGTGCGCGCGGCAGAACGATACAGCAAAACAAAAGGATGACCTAAATGACCGAAACGGAACTGAATGCACTTTTGGCGGGTATCACCCCTGCCAACGAAGCTGCCCGCGCGGCGGCACACGCCCACTGGGCCAGCCTTGCAAAGCCTCTGGGCGGGTTAGGCCGGCTGGAGACCATGCTGGAGGATGCCGCCGCCCTTACCGGCAGTGCGGAGCTTGATCTTTCTCCCGCCGGGTGGTGGTGGTGCTCTGCGCGGATAACGGCGTGGTGGCGCAGGGCGTGAGCCAGACCGGGCAGGAAGTGACCCGTGCCGTGGCCGAAAACCTTGCCATGCGGCGCACCAGCGTGTGCCAGATGGCCCGCACGGCCCACTGCGATGTTCTGCCCGTGGATATGGGCATGGCAGGCGAACCGGTGCCCGGCGTGCGCAGCTGCCGCATTGCCGCAGGCACGGCGGATTTTACCAAAGGCCCTGCCATGAGCCGGGCTGAGGCGGTGCAGGCCGTTGGGGAGGGCATTGCCCTTGCCCGGGAACTGGCAGAGGATGGCTACAGGCTCATTGCCACCGGTGAAATGGGCATTGGCAATACCACCACCTCCAGCGCGGTGGCGGCAGTGCTGCTGGGCCAGCCCGTGGAGCTTATGACCGGGCGCGGTGCGGGCCTCTCGGACGAAGGGCTTGCCCGCAAGGTGGATGCCATCTGCCGCGGCATCCTGAAGAATGAGCCGGATCCGGAGGACCCGCTGGATGTGCTTTCCAAGCTGGGCGGCTTTGACATCGCGGGCCTGTGCGGCATCTTTCTGGGCGGGGCGCTGGCCGGGGTGCCGGTGCTGGCAGATGGTTTTATCAGCGGGGTGGCCGCGCTGTGCGCCGTGCGGCTGTGCCCGGCGGCGGCAAAGGCTGTGTTTGCAAGCCACTGCTCGGCAGAGCCTGCCGCGTGCATCGTGCTGGAAGCACTGGGCAAGGCACCCATCATGACGGCGGGGCTGCATCTGGGCGAGGGCACCGGCGCGGTGGCCAGCATCCCGCTGTGGGATATGGCGCTGGCCGTATACGGCGGGTGCTACTCCTTTGCGGAGGGCGGCATTGCGCCGTATACGCCCCAATGTTGACGCTGGTTCTGGGCGGTGCGGCCAGCGGCAAAAGTGAATATGCCGAGAGCCTTGTGCTCAGGACCACTGGCCCCCGCTACTATCTTGCCACCATGCAGGTGTGGGATGCCGAGTGTGCCGCCCGGGTAGAAAAGCACCGCAAAATGCGGGCAGCAAAGCAGTTTGAAACGGTGGAGTGTCCCTTGCATCTGGACAATGTGCGCCTGCCTGCGCGGGGCACCGCCTTGCTGGAAGACCTGGGCAACCTTGCGGCCAACGAGCTGTACGACCCGGCGGGAGCAGGGGAAAACGCGGCCAAAGCCATCCTGCACGGGCTGGAAAGCCTTGCAGCCCAGTGCGAAAACCTCATCGTTGTTTCCAACGAGGTGTTCAGCGGCGGGGCCGACTATGCCGGTGACACAGGCCGCTATCTGCTGGCACTGGCGCAGGTAAACAATGCCTTTGCCGCCCGGGCCGACAATGTGGTGCGGGTGGTATGCGGCATCCCAGTCTATCATAAAGGAGTGGAAAAATGATCGTTTTGCAGACCATTGCGGTGGCCTTTGCCATGTTTTCGGCCATCCCGGTGCCGCAGTTCGACTGGAACGAAAAAAATATGCGCTACGCCATGTGCGCCTTCCCGCTCATTGGTGTCGTTATTGGTGCGGCGTGGTGTGTGTGTGGCGCGATGCCTGCCGGGCCTTGCCAAGGCGGCGGGCTTTGCGCTGATCCCGGTATGGATCACCGGCGGCATCCATCTGGACGGCTATGCCGACACCTGCGATGCCCTTTCCAGCTACGGCGACCGAGAAAAGAAGCTGGAAATATTAAAAGACCCCACTGCGGTGCCTTTGCGGTCATCCGACTGTGCAGCTATTTTCTGGCCTATTTTGCCCTGTGCACCTGTGTGAGTTTTACACCCCGCGTGGGTGTGCTGTGGGTTCTGGCACTGGTGCTGGAACGGGCGCTTTCGGGCCTTGCGGTGGCATCGTTCCCCATGGCAAAAAACACCGGTCTTGCACACACCTTTGCCACTGCAGCAGACAAAACTGCGGTGCGCCGGGTGCTGGCGGTGCTGGCCGCAGTGCTGTGCGTGGGCATGGCGGCGCTGGGCGGCTGGGCGCTGGTGCTGGCAGCGCTGGCGGTGCTCTGGCGCTACCATGCCGTGAGCCGGAAACAGTTCGGCGGCATCACCGGCGACCTTGCCGGGTGGTTTTTGCAAAAGGCCGAGCTCTGGATGCTGGCGGCGCTGTGTGCCTGCCAGTGGGGAGGGCTGCTATGATCTTTATTACCGGGCCGCTCTACAGCGGCAAGCGCACCTTTGCGCAAACACTTCCTGGCAAGCGTCTTTCGGACGTGCAGGTATTGGCTGCCGATGCCGCCGACCTGCCTGCCTTGGCAGACAAGCTTGCCCATGAATACGATATCCTCATCGCCACCGAGGTAGGCGGCGGTGTTGTGCCGATGGATGTCAAACAGCGCGCAGACCGCGAGACGGCGGGCAGGCTTGCCTGCCTGCTGGCCGCACGGGCAGAGTGCGTGGTGCAGATGTTCTGCGGCATCCCCACGGTTTTGAAAGGAGAATTGTCTCAATGCTGATCTATCTTCTGCGTCATGGCCAGACGGAATACAACGCCCAGAAGCGTTATCAGGGCCAGCGCGACATCCCGCTCTCACCCGAAGGCGCTGCCCAGCTGCGCCGGGCAGATTTTGACCCCGATGTGGTCTATGTTTCCACCCTGCAGCGCACCAGCCAGACGGCGCGCATCCTGTTCCCGGAGGCAAAGCTTGTGCCGGTGGACGGCCTGAAAGAGATGTGCTTTGGCAGCTTTGAGGGCCGCAATTTCATCGAGATGGAAAAGGACCCCGAGTATCAGGCATGGGTGAAGGCCAACTGCGAAAGCCCCTGCCCGGACGGAGAGCGGAAGACGGATTTTTCAGACCGCATCTGCCGCACCGTGGCAGAGCTGATCGATAAAGCCCTTGCCGCAGGCGAAGAGCGGCTGGTCATTCTGGCCCACGGCGGCACCCAGATGGCCGCTATGGAACGGTTTGCCGTCCCCCACAGGGACTACTACGCATGGTGCGGGCCCAACGCGGGCGGCTTTGTGCTGGATGCAAAGGACTGGACGGAAAAGCATCTGCTGTATCTCGTGAAGACCGTCCAGTACACAAAGGAGAGCAGGGCATGATCCTTCAGGCAGTTGTCGGCGGCTTTGTGCTGGACGCGCTCTTCGGCGACCCGGCGTGGCTGCCGCACCCGGTGGTGCTTATGGGCAGATGCATCTCCCGGCTGGAAAAATTCCTGCGTGCCCGCCTGCCCGGCACCCCGCGGAGAGCTGCTGGGCGGTGCCGTGACGGCGTTCTGCCTGCCGGTGGGCACCTTTCTGGTCACGAGCCTTGTGTGTCTGGCGGCGGCAAAGCTCAGCCCGTGGCTGGGCCTTGCGGTGCAGATGTTCTGGTGCGGGCAGGCGCTGGCAGCCAAGGGCCTTGCGCAGGAGAGCACAAATGTGTATAACGAGCTGGTCCGGAACGACCTGCCCGCTGCCCGCAAAGCCGTGAGCCGCATCGTGGGCCGCGACACCCAGGACCTGACCGCCGAGGGCGTGACCAAGGCCGCGGTGGAAACGGTGGCCGAAAATGCCAGCGACGGCGTCATTGCGCCGCTGCTGTATATGCTCATCGGCGGGGCACCGCTGGCGCTGACCTACAAGGCTATCAATACCATGGACAGCATGCTGGGCTACAAGAACGAAAAGTACCTTTATTTTGGCCGCGCAGCCGCGAAGCTGGACGATGTGGCCAACTACATCCCCAGCCGCCTTGCCGCCCTTTTGTGGGTGGCCGCTGCAGCCTTTACCGGCAACGATGCCAAGGGCGCATGGCGCATCTGGCGGCGGGACCGGCGCAACCACGCCAGCCCCAACAGCGCCCAGACCGAAAGCGCCTGCGCCGGTGCACTGGGCGTGCAGCTGGCCGGCCCGGCTTACTATTTTGGCGAATATTACCCCAAGCCTACCATCGGTGATGCCCTGCGCCCCATTGAACCGCAGGACATCCTGCGCGCCAACCGCATGATGTATGTGGCAAGCGGCTTTGCGCTGGCATGGGGTGCAGCAATACGGGGGTTCCTTGCATGAAACAATTGACCCATGGCGGCGACTGGGCGGGCTACCGCGCCGAGTTTGGCCGCGACCCGCTGGATTTTTCGGCCAATGTCAGTCCGCTGGGCCTGCCGGAAGGGGTGGCAAAGGCCATTACGGCAGCGCTTGCCACGGCAGACCGCTACCCCGACCCGCTGTGCCGGGCCCTGCGTGAAAAACTGGCGGTGGCTGAGGGAGTGCCCGCCGAATGGCTGCTGTGCGGCAACGGCGCGGCAGACCTCATCTTCCGGCTGGCGCTGGCTGCAAAGCCCCGCACTGCACTGGTAACGGCCCCCACTTTTGCCGAGTATGCCACCGCCCTTGAAACGGCAGGCTGCACGGTGGAACGGCATTTTTTGCGGGAAGAAAACGATTTTACGGTGACGAAAGATCTCCTGAACGCGGTGCACCCGGGTACAAATATGGTGTTCCTCTGTCAGCCCAACAACCCCACCGGCCAGCTGGCAGAGCCTGCCCTTGTGGAAGCGCTGCTGCGCAGATGCGAAGCCGTGGGTGCGGTGCTGGCCGTGGACGAATGCTTTCTGGATTTTCTGCCGGAGGGCGAAGGCCTTTCGGCAAAGCATCTGCTGAAAAACGGCAAAAAACTGATTATTTTAAAAGCCTTCACCAAGCTTTACGGCATGGCAGGCGTGCGTCTGGGCTATTGCCTGTGCTCTGATACAGAGCTGCTTGCCCGGATGCGGGCAGCGGGCCAGCCGTGGGCGGTTTCCAGTCTGGCACAGGCGGCGGGCATTGCTGCGCTGGACGAGACGGAATATGTGGCGAAGGTGCGTGCATTGATCGAAGCACAGCGGCCTGTGCTGGCAGACGGCCTGCGGGCGCTGGGCCTGCGGGTGATCGAGGGCCGGGCTAACTATCTGCTGTTCCGCGCGCCGGAAGCGCTGGGCGAAGCGCTGCGCCGCAAGGGTGCGGTACTGCGCAGCTGCGGCAATTATCCGGGCCTTGATGCCAGCTGGTACCGCACCGCCGTGCGCACAGAAAACGAGAACCGGCAGCTGCTTGCACTGCTGGCCGAGACCCTGCCGGAGGTGGCACAATGAGCAAGGCAAAATGCATTATGGTGCAGGGCACCATGAGCGGTGCGGGCAAAAGCCTGCTGTGCGCGGCGCTGTGCCGCATCTTTGCGCAGGATGGCTACCGCGTGGCCCCTTTCAAAAGCCAGAACATGGCCCTGAACAGCTTTGTCACTCGCAACGGTGCAGAGATGGGCCGTGCGCAGGTGGTGCAGGCACAGGCTGCAGGCGTGGAGCCGGATGTGCGCATGAACCCCATCCTGCTCAAGCCCAGCAGCGATGTGGGCAGTCAGGTGATCGTGAACGGCAAGGCCCGGGGCCAGATGCCTGCCGCCGCCTACTTTAAAATGAAGCGCAGCCTTATCCCGGACATTCTGGAAGCCTACAACAGCCTTGCCGCCGAGAACGACATTATCGTGATCGAAGGCGCGGGCAGCCCGGCGGAGATCAACCTGAAAGCCGACGATATCGTGAACATGGGCATGGCAAAGCTTGTGGATGCACCGGTTCTGCTGGTCGGCGACATCGACCGGGGCGGCGTATTCGCCCAGCTGTACGGCACTGTGGAGCTGCTGGAAGCCGACGAGCGTGCCCGCATCAGGGGCCTGATCATCAACAAGTTCCGGGGCGATGTGGAGATCCTGCGGCCCGGCCTTGCCATGCTGGAAGAAAAAACGCAGTTGCCCGTGCTGGGCGTAGTGCCGTATCTGCGGGTGGAGATCGAGGACGAGGACTCCCTCTCCGACCGGCTGGATACAAAAGCTGCGGTCAAGCCGCTGGATATCGCCATCCTGCGCCTGCCGCATGTGTCCAACTTCACCGACTTTATCCCGCTGGAACAGCACCCGCTGCTGGGCGTGCGGTATGTGCAGCGCACCCGCCAGCTGGGTGCACCGGATCTCGTCATCCTGCCCGGCACCAAAAACACCATGGACGACCTGCACTGGCTGCGGGAAAGCGGACTGGAAGCGGCGGTGCTCAGGCTTTCGGCAGCCGGTACGCCGGTGCTGGGCGTGTGCGGCGGCTATCAGATGCTGGGCGAACAGCTCTGCGACCCGGCAGGGGAGGAGAGCGGCACCCCCTGCACCCTGCGGGGCCTTGGCCTGCTGCCCACCACGACGGTGTTCGGCACCGAAAAGCACCTGACCCAGACCGCAGCCTGTGTGACCACAGAACCCTTTGCAGGCGCAAAGCTGACGGGCTACGAGATCCACGCAGGCCGCACCGAGGTGCGGGGCAGTGCGTTCTGCACCCTTGCAGACGGCACGCCGGAGGGCTGTGTGCAGGACGGTGTATTCGGTACCTACCTGCACGGCCTGTTCGACACCGGCGAACTGACCGAAAAACTGACCGCATTTTTGTGCAAACGGAAGGGCATCGATCCGGCCGGGGCCGAGCTTATCCCCATGGAGCAGTACCGTCAGCAGCAGTTTGATCTGCTTGCCGATGGTGTGCGCGCGGCACTGGATATGCCCGCCATCTATGCCGCTATGGGAATGCAAAAAGGAGACAACACATGACACCGCAGCATCATCTGCCCGCCGACATTGAACGGACGAGCATCTCCATTATCACAAGGGAACTGGACGAGCTGGGCCTGACTCCCGCCGCCGGAGACGGCTGCGGTGGTCAAGCGGGTCATCCACACCACCGCGGATTTCGACTATGCCAAAAATCTGCGCTTTACACCCGGCGCGGTGGAAGCCGCAGTCAAGGCCCTGCACGCGGGTGCTTTCATCGTTACCGACACCAATATGGCGCTGGCGGGCATCACAAAGCCGGGCCTGAAAAAACTGAACGGTGAAGCCATCTGCTACATGGCAGACCCCGCTGTGGCCGAAGCCGCAAAGCAGGCGGGCACCACCCGTGCCGTTGCCGCCATGCACCGCGCTGCCCGGGAGCACCCGGGGGCCATTCTGGCCATTGGCAATGCGCCCACGGCCCTTTTGACCATTGCGGAGGAAATGGAAGCCGGTCTGCGGCCTGCACTGGTCATTGGCGTGCCGGTGGGGTTTGTGAATGTGGTGGAAAGCAAGGAAGTACTGTTTGCCGCCTGCGAGCGATACGGCGTGCCTGCCATCGCCGCCATGGGCCGCAAGGGCGGCAGCAATGTGGCTGCAGCCATCTGCAACGCCCTCATTTACTCTGCCACCGAAATGCTGGACCCCTCTGCCAGAGGGTGGAACGGATAAGGCGGAAACAGCATAACATCAAAAACCCGGAACCCTTTTTGAGCCGTTTTGGCCGAGAAAAGGTTCCGGGTTTTGTTCATGATTTTTTCAGAGAGCTATTTTGCAACAGCCCCATTTTCACGGAAAAGGTCCGAACCGAGCACGGCATCCACACTGCCGGCATTAGGCTGCGGGGAACGCCTTGTTCCACACTTCGATCACCTTGAACTTCGGGGTCCAGCCTTCGGGCTCAAAGCGGTCGCCCTTGGCACCCATGGTGCCCTGCTCGGTGCACCACTGTGCGGCCTTGGCCATATCAGGGTCGGTCACATCCGCAAAAGCGGGTGCGCACACGCTCAGCACCATGCACAGCGCCACAAGGGCCGCGGTCAGCCTTTGCGCAAAAGTCGTCTGCTTCATACGGAATTCCTCTTTTTTGCTTACGGGGGGGGGGTATGCGTCCACCTTGAAAATACCATAGTTCACCTTCTTTTTCAATAAAACCTGCGTGAAACGCCCCAAAAACTGCGTGAAAAACGTTTTGAACCGCTGTGCGCGCCTTTGCCCCTCTTGCAATTTGTGCGCAAAGGGTGTAAAATACAGTCACAATCAAATACAGGGGAGCTTGTGAAGCAGGCTGAGAGGAAGTACTTAAACTTCGACCCTTTTACCTGATGCGGATAATGCCGCCGTAGGAAGTCAGAATGGATGATTTTTTGCAGGAGGCACCGCGGAAGGTGTCTCCTGTTTTTTTGTTGTGTACCGATTACCATTAAGGAGGATGCCTTGTACTTTTCTGCGGAAGTGCCGCAGCGGGCTGAGGGGGAGCGCCCTGAGCTTTGTGACCGTCAGCGATGGGAAGCCGTGTTCCGGCGTGAGAGGAGACCAGAAAGTCTCGACCGCTTCTTATAGTTCCTGCGCCGGGTCTGGCACCGGGTGCGGACTGTTTGCGGAGGCGCTGTATGGTTTTTGCTGCTTCCGCAGGTTTGGAAAGGAGCCTTGCCTTATGAAAAAATCTCTGTGAAAAAGCTGGCGCTGGCCGGCATGCTGTGCGCTCTGTGCGTGGTGGGCAGCGTATTCAGCTTCCCCATGTTCGGCAGCAAATGTGCACCCATCCAGCACATGGTCAATGTGACCTGCGCGGTGCTGCTTGGCCCGTGGTGGGGCGTGGGCGTGGCCTTTGTGGCCTCGCTGCTGCGCAATCTGCTGGGTCTGGGCAGCCTGATGGCCTTCCCCGGCAGCATGTTCGGCGCACTGCTGTGCGGCCTTGTGTACCATAAGACCAAAAACATCCTTGCCACCATGGTGGGCGAGGTGTTCGGCACCAGCATTCTGGGCGGCCTGTGCGCTTACCCGGTGGCCATCTTCCTCATGGGCAAGAGCGCCGGCGACATCGCGTTCTATGCCTACATCGTGCCGTTCCTCATCTCCACTGCAGTGGGTTCCATCATTGCGGGCGTGCTGGTGTACAGCCTGCAGCGCTCCGGCGCTCTGCACAGCATGCAGAAGAGCCTTTCTTAACGAAGGTGCGTGCAAATGTTTAAAACAGAGTTTGAAAATGTCCGCCGCACCTGCCCGCTCATCCATAACATTACCAACTACGTCACCGTGAACGACTGCGCCAACATGGTGCTGGCCTGCGGTGCTTCGCCCATCATGGCCGACGATGCCGCCGAGGTGGAGGACATCACCACCATCTGCGGCTGTCTGAACATCAACATCGGCACCCTGAACAGCCGCACCATCACCAGCATGCTGCTGGCGGGCAAAAGGCAAACCAGCTGGGCCATCCTGTGGTGCTGGACCCGGTGGGTGCGGGTGCATCCCGCCTGCGCACCGACACGGCTTTCCGCCTGCTCAGGGACGTAAAGTTCACCGTGATCCGCGGCAACATCTCGGAGATCAAAACGCTGGCCTCCGGCGCGGGAACCACCAAGGGCGTGGATGCCGATGTGGCCGATAAAGTTACTGAGGAAAATCTGGACAGTGCCGTGGCCTTTGCCAAGGCCTTTGCAGCCCAGACGGGTGCCGTTATTGCCATTACCGGTGCCATCGACATCGTGGCCGATGCCGAAAAAGCCTACTGCATCCGCAACGGCAATGCTATGATGAGCAGCATCACCGGTACGGGCTGCCAGCTTTCGGCCCTGACGGCGGCGTTCGTCACCGCCAACCCCGGCCATCCGCTGGAAGCCGCTGCAGCTGCAGTGTGCGCCATGGGCCTTGCGGGCGAGACCGCCCACAAGCGCCTGACCCCGCTGGACGGCAACTCCACCTACCGCAATTATATCATCGATGCCATTTACAATATGACCCCGGATCAGCTGGAAGAAGGAGCAAACTATGAAGTGCGATAAGCAGAACATGCTTCTGTATGCCGTCACCGACCGCGCATGGGTGGGCAAACAGACCCTCTATGAACAGGTGGAGAGCGCCTTGAAAGGCGGTGTCACCTGTGTGCAGCTGCGTGAAAAAGAGCTGGACGACGAAGCTTTTCTGAAAGAGGCTGTGGAGATCCATGCTCTGTGCCAGCGCTACGGCGTGCCGTTCTTTGTGAACGACAATGTGGACATTGCCATCCGCTGCCACGCCGAGGGCGTGCATGTGGGGCAGGAGGATATGGCAGCAGCGCAGGTGCGCGCCCGTGTGGGCGAGGGTATGATGATCGGCGTTTCCGTCCACAGTGTGGAGGAAGCACGGGAAGCCGTCAAGCACGGCGCAGACTGCCTTGGCGTGGGCGCAGCCTTTGCCACCCACACCAAGACCGATGTGGACGTTCTGCCCCACGAGACCCTGAAGGCCATCTGTGATGCCGTGGACATCCCGGTGGTGGCCATTGGCGGCATCCACAAGGAGAACATCCTGCAGCTCAAGGGCACCGGTGTGGATGGCGTGGCCCTTGTGAGCGCCATCTTTGCAGCAGACGACATCGAGACCGAGTGCAAAGAGTTGAAAGCCCTGTCGGAGCAGATCATCTGACCGATCCCGCGGCAAACCGGGGACACCACCTTGGGCCGCGTTATAAAATTCATGGAGAAAACCAACATGAAAAGCGTATTTTGCGCAGGTGCCGGCATCCAGAACGTTCTGTTTTTTCTGAATGACGGCTGCCTTTCCCTACCCTTGTATGACCAGCACCCTGCTGTTCAGAGATAAACTGTCATTTGGAGGAACAGAGCGTATGCAGACTTATACCACTCAGATGGATGCTGCCCGCAAGGGCATCATCACGCCGCAGATGGAGATCGTGGCTAAAAAAGAGTATCGCACCACCGAGGAGATCCGCCAGTGGGTGGCCGAGGGCAAGGTTGCCATCCCGGCCAACAAGCACCACGAGTGTTTGAACCCCGAGGGTGTCGGCTCCATGCTGCGCACCAAGATCAACGTGAACCTTGGTGTCTCCCGCGACTGCAAGGACTACAACGTGGAGATGCAGAAGGTGATGAGCGCCGTCAACATGGGTGCCGAAGCCATTATGGATCTTTCCAGCCACGGCAACACCCAGCCCTTCCGCCAGAAGCTGACCCACGAGTGCCCGGTGATGATCGGTACCGTGCCGGTGTACGATTCGGTCATCCACTACCAGCGCGATCTGGCTGAGCTGACCGCACAGGACTTCATCGATGTGGTGCGCCTGCATGCAGAGGATGGTGTGGACTTTGTCACCCTGCACTGCGGCATCACCCGCAAGACCATCGAGCAGATCCGCAAGCACAAGCGCAAGATGAACATTGTCAGCCGCGGTGGCTCTCTGGTGTTTGCATGGATGAGCATGACCGGCAACGAGAACCCCTTCTACGAGCACTTTGACGAGATCTGCGAGATCTGCGCCGAGCACGATGTGACCATCTCGCTGGGCGATGCCTGCCGTCCCGGCTGTCTGGCTGACGCCACCGATGTGTGCCAGATCGAGGAGCTGGTGCGTCTGGGCGAGTTGACCAAGCGCGCATGGGCACACAACGTGCAGGTGATGGTGGAAGGCCCCGGCCATGTGCCCCTGAATCAGGTGGCTGCCAACATGGAGGTGCAGAAGAGCATCTGCATGGGCGCACCCTTCTATGTGCTGGGACCCCTCGTCACCGATATCGCCCCGGTTACGACCACATCACCGCTGCCATCGGCGGCGCTGTGGCTGCAGCCAGCGGTGCAGCTTTCCTGTGCTATGTGACCCCCGCCGAGCATCTGGCTCTGCCCAATGTGGACGATGTGAAGCAGGGCATCGTGGCCTCCAAGATCGCTGCCCACGCCGCCGATATCGCCAAGGGCATCCCCCACGCCCGGGACATCGACGATAAGATGGGCGATGCCCGCCGCGTGCTCGACTGGGATGCACAGTTCGCCTGCGCACTGGACCCGGAGACCGCAAAGGCCATCCGCGATGCCCGCCTGCCGGAGGACGACCACAGCGACACCTGCAGCATGTGCGGCAAATTCTGTGCCGTGCGCAGCATGAACAAGGCGCTGGCCGGTGAGTACATCGACATTCTGTAAAATCTTCTGTTTTGCGCGCAGCAGCGTGCATCTTCCTCCGCCGCCCGGTATGACCGCCGGGCGGCTTTTGTGTTGTAATTCCAAAAAGATTGTGTTAAAATAACAATAAGGCGCTGATTGCAAAATTGGTGGTCATGCTTTCTATCCCGTATCGCTGGTTTTTCTATTTCTACATAGAACAAGCAGAGGTCCGGGAGGAAACTTTTGAAAGTACCCTGCCCGGAGCCTTGAAGGCGAAGGGAGGGATATCGAATGAATCTGCTGGAGACTCTCGCATTGCTCACGTTCATTCTCGCGTTGTTGAGCTTGGTCGTGGATGTGATCCGTCTGACCGTTGAGGTCATGGCAAAGTTTTCCCAGATGAAAAGCGATGATAACAAAAAAGATTGACCGCCTCACAGTTCCCCAACTCGAGCGGTCAATCTTTTTGACTAACGGGATGGAAAGCTGACCTTTGCAGTCAGCGCCCCTTCTGTTTGTAGTATAATCGAAGCTATGTGATTTGTCAAGTTATCCTGTTCCATCGATTATTTCTATCAATATTTTAGATTTTACAATTCTTCTGTACTGTACTATAATGAAGTTATCGTCTTCATTCCATTGATCTACAGGAGGAATCTGCCTTGCTGGTAAATCTTATCGAATCCGTCTATCGCCTGCTGTGGGGCGACCTGTTCACCATCCCGCTGGGCGGCGGCATCGGCATTTCCTTCATGGTGGTGCTGCTGTTCACGGCGGGCATCTGGTTCACCTGCCGCACCCGTCTTTTGCCGGTGCGGCTGTTCCGGGATATGATCGCCGCCGTGTGCGAGAAAAAGCAGGGCAGGGACGGCCTTTCCTCCTTCCAGACGCTGGTCATTTCCACCGCCACCCGCGTGGGCATGGGCAATCTGGTGGGCGTGGTGGCCGCTGTTTCTGCCGGCGGTGCCGGTGCGGTGTTCTGGATGTGGGTCACTGCCATTCTGGGTGCGTCCACCTCCTTTATCGAATCCACCCTTGCCCAGAAATACCGCCAGCCCGACCCGCTGTACGGCGGCTGGCGCGGCGGACCGGCCTACTATCTGCATGTGCTGGCGGAGCGCAGGCGCGGCAAAAAGCTCAAACGCTCTGTGGTAGCGGCGCTGTTTGCGGTGTCTGGCCTCATCTGCTGGTGCGGCATCAGTCAGGTGATCTCCAACTCGGTCAGTTCTGCGTTTGAAAATGCGTTCCATATTCCGCCGCTTACTACCACACTGGTGCTCACGGCCATTGCGGCGGTGATCGTGCTGCGCAAGAATGCCACCGTGAAAAGTCTGGATGTGATGGTGCCCATCATGGCGGTGTGCTATTTTGTCATCACCGTGGGCATCGTGCTGTTCAACCTGCCCAAGCTCCCGGCGGTGTTCGGACGCATCTTTGCGGAAGCGTTCGGTCTGCGGCAGGCCGTGGCTGGCGGCTTTGGTGCTGTGCTGATGAACGGTGTCAAGCGCGGCCTGTTCTCCAACGAAGCGGGCAGCGGTTCGGCACCCTGTGCAGCTGCCGCCGCAGAGTGCGACGACCCGGTCAAGATGGGCTTTGTGCAGGCACTGGGCGTGCTGATCGATACGGTGGTGATCTGCAGCTGCACGGCTTTTTTGATGCTGCTGGTGCCGCAGGAGATCACAGAAGGACTTGCGGGCATGGACCTTTTGCAGACTGCCCTGCAGTACCATCTGGGCGGCTTTGGTGTCGTGTTCATTGCGGCCACGCTGGCGCTGTTCAGCTTTTCCACCTTTCTGGGCGTTTTGTACTATGCCAGCGGCAATGTGGCCTATCTGTGCGGCGACAACTGGTGGAGCCAGACCGTGTATAAGCTGATCGCGCTGGCCATGCTGGTGATCGGCGGTATGCAGGCCTACACGGTGGTGTGGGATCTGGGCGACGTGGGCATTGGCCTGATGACCATTTTCAACATGATAGCCTTGGTGCCCATGGCAAAGGAAGCACTTGCCGCCCTGAACGACTACGAAAAACGCAAAAAACTGCAGTAAATAGCAAAGGCCCGGCTCCCTGTAACATGGGAACCGGGCCTTTCAGGTTATTTTATTGCAGATCAGATTTGTTTAAAAGCAGCCCGCCTGCAAGCCCGGCCAGCGCGGGCAGCACCCAGCCAAAGCCCATGCTGCCCAGCGGCAGAGCGTTGGCGGCGGCAGATACTGCCCCCAGCGGCAGCGCAGCGGCGATGCTCTGCAGGGCGGTCAGGCCCATGCACAGCGGATACACCGCCCGGTGCTTTTCAAGGCCCGGCATAAAGGAAAGCAGAATCAGCACGATGGCTGCGGGATAAATGGCGTTCAGCACTGGAGTGGACAGCCGGATGATGGCAGCAAGGCCGAGGTTCGATACCAGCATACTGGCCACAGCAAAAAAAGCGGCAAGGGCAGGGTAGGGGATGCGGGGCAGAAGCTGATGAAAATACTGCCCCACACAGGCGATCAGGCCCACGCAGGTGTTGAAGCATGCGATCACAAAAATGGCCGCAATGAGCACAAGGCCCGCCCGGCCGAACAGCTGCTGTGCCAGAGCGGTGAGCACCTCGGCACCGGTGGCAAGGCCCGGATACACCGTGCCGGTCTCGGCCCCGGCGTGGCCCAGCATGGCGTAGACCACCAGCATCAGCCCGCCTGCAATAAAACCGGCCCGGATGGTGCCGCCCTCCACGGCACGGCTTTCTGTGACACCCCGGGCGCGGATGTTCAGGGCGATGACCGCGCCAAAATTCAGCCCGGCCAGCGTGTCCATGGTCTGGTAGCCGTACAGGATGCCCTGCACAGCGGGCAGGGCTGCGTACTCTGCGCTGGGTGTGCCGTAGTGTGCCGCCAGCGGATGGATGAGACACCCGGCAAACAGCACCACGATGAGCACGATCAGGCTGGGGCAGAGGATGCGGCCCAGCCAGTCGGTAAGCTTTTCCGGCCGCAGCGCCACCAGAAAGGCCGCGGCAAAAAAGCTCCGAGTAGCCCAGTTGCAGCCCGGTACCGCCGCCTATCAGCGGCACCAGCATCTGGAAGGAGGTACTGGCGGTGCGGGGGATGGCAAGGCAGGGCCCGATGGAAAGATACACCAGAATGGTGAACACCATGGCGAACACCGGATGCACCCGGCCGGCAAGCTTATCCAGACCGCCTGCCCGTGCCACAGCCACCACGCCCGCAATGGGCAGGCCGACGGCGCTGACGACAAGGCCCGCAAAGGCCGGCCAGAGGCTGGTACCGGCCTGTGCTCCCAGATGCGGCGGGAAGATCAGATTGCCTGCACCAAAAAACATGGAAAACAGTGTAAAGCCGACCAGAAGCAGATTTTTGCCGGAAAGCTTCTGCATAGGACAGACACCTCATTTCTTTCTTGCATCAAAGATGACAGAGATTTATACAGTTCAGTTTATCGTTTTATGCATTTCATGTCAAGAAAGAAAAACATGAAGAAAAATAATGACAGGCATGATAAGCTCTTATGCATCATGATGCACGGGTCATTGGCGTTTGGAAAGAGATATGGTATTATAATGTATAATGTAGAACTGAGCAGGCTATCAGGGCGCTTTCTCCGCGAAATTCGGGGCTTCCAGCTCCCGCCCTGTTGCCTTATGGCAACAGGGTCCTATCCTCGGATCATTCGCTGAAGAAATTCCCTGCCGTCCTGCATTTATTTGTAATCAGGAGCAGGTAAGTTTATGAAGCGACATAAACAATTTTTCAGCGGCTGGGCGCTGCGGCCTTCTGGCTGGCGGTGTGGCAGTGCGCCGCCATGGCGGTGGGACAGGAGGTGTTCCTTGTTTCGCCGGTGCAGGCGGTGCGCACTCTTTTGCAGCTTTTGCCGCAGGCAGAGTTCTGGCAGCGGGTGGGTTTCAGCTCCGGGCGCATTCTGCTGGGTTTTGGGCTGGGCGTGGCCGTAAGCATCGTGCTGGCTGTGGCCGCACAGGCGTGGCACACGGCGGATGTGCTGCTTGCTCCGGTGCTGCAGCTGGTCAAAGCCACGCCGGTGGCAAGCTTTATCATTCTGGCGCTGGTGTGGGTGCGGGGGGCATCGCTTTCGGTGCTCATCAGCTTTTTAATGGTGCTGCCCGTGCTGTACGGTGCGGTGCGCACCGGCATCCAGAGCGCAGACCCACAGCTGTTGGAGATGACGAAGGTGTTTCGCCTGCCGCTGGGCCGACGGCTGCGGGCGGTGTGGCTGCCTGCGGTGCTGCCGGCCTTCCGGCAGGGATGCAGCGTGGCCCTTGGCATCTGCTGGAAGAGCGGCGTTGCCGCTGAGGTGATCGGCCTGCCCAATGGCAGCATCGGCGATGCACTCTACCGGGCCAAGATCACCCTTTCCACCGGGGAGCTGTTCGCATGGACGTTTGTGATCATCCTGCTCAGCGCCGGGTTTGAAAAGCTGTTCCTGCTGCTTCTGGACTGCGTGACCCGCGCCGTGACCGGGGAGGTGCCGCAATGCTGACCATCGAGCATCTGACAAAACAGTTCGGGAAGAAAACGCTTTTCCGGGATCTCTGCCTCACGGTGGAAGGCCCGGCGGTGCTGTGGGCACCCAGTGGCTGGGGCAAGACCACATTGCTGCGCATCCTCATGGGGCTGGACACGCCCACTGCAGGCCGGGTGCGGGGCGTGGGCCGGGCCGCGGCAGTGTTTCAGGAGGACAGGCTCTGCCCGCAGCTGACGGCGCTCCAGAACGTGACGCTGGTGCTGCCCGGCAGTGAAAAACAATACAAAGAGCAAATTAAATCGGATTTTCAACAGCTTGGCATGGATGATGCGGCGCTGACTCTACCTGCAGCACGGCTTTCCGGCGGGCAGAAGCGGCGCACCGCCCTGTTGCGGGCCCTGTGGGCACCCAGCGACACCCTGCTATTGGACGAACCCTTCACCGGCATGGACCCGGACACCCTTGCCGCCGCTGCGGCGCTGCTGCGGGAGCGCTGCGGAGAAAAGCCTGTCTTGCTGGCTACCCACGACCGCGAAGCCATCCGCCTTCTGGGCTGGCCGGTGGTTGAGCTGGAAAATGCCTGAGCCTGCATCTATCCTATAGAATGAAAAATCGGAAAGACCAGAACGGCCTTTCCGATTTTTTGCTACTTGGAATATTTTACTGAAAAATACGCAGGGGATACGGCGAACTGCATCAGTTCAGCAGCTTTGCCGGGTCAAGGTACTGCTCACCCTGCAGTACTTCCAGATGGATATGCGTCTCCTCGGCGCATTCGTTGGGAATGCTGCCTGCACGGCCAAGTATCTGACCCACACTCACTTCATCGCCGGTCTGCACCGTGGGGTCGGCTGTGCCGCACACCCGCCACAGGTGCCCGGCGCTGTCCTCGATGCACACCACACTGCCCCAGCGGCCATCGGTGTCCACGGCGGTCACCTTACCGGCGGCGGGAGCACACACCTGTGCATCCTGCGCACAGGCGTAGTCCACACCGTTGTGGGTGCGCCAGTCGCCAAGGGTGCTGCTGTACACCAGCTCATCGCCGCTGTAGGCGTTCAAGACCCTGCCCGAGACGGGCTGCGTGGAGGCAGGCGCAGCTGAACTGCTGGCAGGCGAGGATGCGCCCTGCAGTGCGGAGGGTTCGTGCACCAAACCAGAGCCAGACTGCGCCCCAGAAGAGGACGCAGAGGATGCGGGCTTGGGTACATTTGCCGCAGATTCTGCGGCGTCGGTCACGGGCTGCTGCCATACATCGTCCTCCTGTGGGTCAAGGGTGAGCTGCGGCTCCGGGGCAGGTTCTTCCTGCGGGGCCGTCAGGTCGTCGTAGCTCTTTTTCAGTTCATCCCGCACGGTGCGCACTGCCCACACGCCCGCCGCTGCGGCTGCGACGAGACAGGCCAGCAGTGCCAGTGTAAAGCCCCTGCTGCGCAAAAACTTTTTGATCTGCTCCATTGTCGTTACTCCCATCTGCTGCATTGTGTACGCATTGCTTCTGGGCTTAGTGTGGGACAGCAGGGCGGGTTTTATGCATTCTTTTATTTAAATGCCCTCCGCGTTGCTCTGGGCATATTTAGAGGAAATGATATTTTGTAATATAGCAGCCCAGCCAGACCTGCGGGTCTGGCTGGGCTGCACTTTTACGGGAAGGGCTGCAGCCGGAAAATGCATCTTCCCTCTGTGGCCTTCTGTGTTGATACCCAAAGCGAAGCGGAGGATATTCTAAATGATAGTACCAAACAAAAAGGCCCTCCCTTTTCGGGAGAGCCTTTGCGGATCAATAATCAGTTGCGGCGGCGGCTGTTCATGCCCAGCAGGCGCACAACATACAGGAAGATGTTGATGAAGTCCAGATACAACGTCAGTGCACCGTAAATGGAAGCCTTCTCGGCCAGCTCACCGTCATAGGCGTAGTAGGAGAACATCTGGCTCAGCTTCTGGGTGTCGTAGGCGGTCAGCAGCATGAACACCACCAGACCGACAGCGCTGTACAGCACCGTGGTGAGGAAACTCATGCCGAACAGCATGCCCACAAAGCCGGTGATGATGAGCGCGAACAGGCCCATCATCAGCTTGGGACCCCAGCCGGACAGATCCTTGTGGGTGGTGGTGCCGTAGACCGCCATCAGGCCGAAGTACAGCGAGGTGGCAAGGAAGGCCAGCACCAGAGTGCCCAGATCAAATACCAGGAAGTAGTAGCTCAGCACCATGCCGTTGAGCAGTGCATAGGCAAAGAATGTGGCTCTTGCACCGCCCACCGACATGTTCTGCACGCGGGAGCTGAGCACATACACCAGCACCAGCTCTGCGATGGTGAACACCAGATACAGCGAGTTGACGACGTACAGCAGCGGGGTAGCGGCTGTAACGAACGCCGCTGCAAAGGTGATGAGCAGGCCTACCGCCATCCAGCGGTAGGTGCGGTTCATATAGTCAGCCGAGGTCATGGCAGGCTCCGTGTAGCCTCGATCGTAACCATTGTAATTGTAATCCATATGGGACTCCTCCAGTCTCTTTCTGCCGGAACACTTTTTCCTTGCTCCGGTCTACGGAATATAGTATACTGCATAGAAATGAACGTTTCATGAAAAAGGCTGTGATATTGTATGTCTCTTGGGCTTTATTTACACATACCCTACTGTTTTTCCAAATGCAGGTACTGCGATTTCTATTCCCATCCCGGTGAGCGCGGCGTACCGGAAGCTTATGTGGATGCTCTTTTGCGGGAGCTTTCCCGCTTTGCGCCGGAAGCACCTCTGCAGCCGGACACCCTTTATTTTGGCGGCGGCACGCCCAGCCTGCTGCGCCCGGAGCAGGCAAAACGGCTGATCGATGCGGCCCGGCCGATGCCGGGGGCCGAGATCACACTGGAAGCAAACCCGGAGACGGTGACGGAAGAAAGCCTTGCAGGCTTCCGGGAGGCGGGCGTGAACCGCATCTCTTTCGGGGTGCAGTCTGCCCGGGATACCCAGCTGCGCACGCTGGGCAGACCGCACACGGCAAAGCAGGCGCGGGCTGCATTTGCCGCCGCGCAGCGCGCAGGCTTTGCGAACATCAGCGGCGACATCATGCTGGCACTGCCGCACTACACCGAAGCTGAGTTTGACGAAACGCTGGAACTGATCGAGGGTGGTGGGGCTACCCATATTTCGGCATATCTGCTGAAGATCGAGCCGGATTCGGCCTTTGGTAAACATCCGCCCGAAGGCCTGCCCACCGGCGATGAAGCCGCCGATTTTTACCTTTATGCAGTGGAACAGCTGGAACACCACGGCTACAAACAGTACGAGATCTCCAACTTTGCAAAGCCCGGCTATGAGGGGCGGCACAACCTCATTTACTGGGACTGCGGCGACTATCTGGGCCTTGGCCCGGCGGCGCACTCCTGCATGGGCGGCAGACGGTTCTACTACCCGCCGGACACCGCCGCTTTCCTGAACGATGCCGCCGCCCCGGTGATGGACGGCAGTTGCGGCGCAGAGGACTACCTTATTTTACAGCTGCGTCTGCGCAAAGGCCTTTCGCTGGATGCGTACAAAAAACTTTACGGGAAAGAATTTTCCACCGCACAGCTGGCCTTTGTGCAAAACTGCGTCCGGGCGGGCTATGCAAGCTTTGACGGCCGCACCCTTGCCCTGACCCCGGCGGGTCTCATCGTGCAGAACAGCATCCTTGCCCAGCTGTTGTAATTGGCAGAAATACGGCAACACATTGCTTTTGAGTGTCGATTCTGGTATGATATACTCGTATTATTAGGCGATGGGAGAGAAAACGGATGGCGAAAGTATTGATCGTCGGCGCAGGCGCGGCAGGACTGATGGCGGCGGGTGCCGCCGTGCGTCAGGGGCATCAGGTGACGGTGCTGGAACACATGGACAAGCCCGGCCAGAAGATCCTTGTCACCGGCAAGGGCCGCTGCAATGTGACCAACGACTGCCCGGCAGAGGAATTTCTGCGCCATGTGCGCACGAACCCGCGCTTTCTGTATTCGTCGCTGGGGGCCTTTCCACCGGCAAAGACCATGGAACTGTTCGAGGGCCTTGGCGTGGAGCTGAAGGTGGAGCGCGGCCGCCGGGTGTTTCCAGTATCGGACAAGGCCGAGGAGATCCGGCAGGCTCTTTTGCGCTATGCGCAGGATGCTGAACTCGTGCATGACGGCGCGAAAAAGCTGCTATTGGAAGAGGTAACACCGGAGCCGGAAGCAGCTCCCGCCGCACCGGAAAACCCGCGCCACCCCAAAAAGAAAAAGGCAGGTCCGGCACTGCGGTGCATCGGTGTGCGGGGCACCTCCGGCCGGGAGTACCGGGCGGATGCCGTGCTGGTGGCCACCGGCGGCGTGAGCTACCCCACCACCGGCTCTACCGGCGACGGCTACAAACTGGCCCAGCAGGCCGGGCACACCCTCATCGAGCCGGTGCCCAGTCTGGTCAGTCTTGTGAGCCATGACGCGGACTGCAAAAAGATGATGGGCTTGGCGCTGAAAAACGTCACCCTGACCCTGTTCGAGGACAGCAAGGCCATTTTTGACGAGCAGGGCGAAATGCTGTTCACTCATTTTGGCATCAGCGGCCCGCTGACTTTGAGCGCATCCAGCCATCTGGGCGACATGAAAAAACACAAGTATCATGCGGAGATCGACCTCAAGCCCGCCCTCAGCGAGGAGCAGCTCTATGACCGCATCACCCGGGACTTTGCCCTGCTGGCAAACCATGCGGCGCAGGGCGCACTGGTCAAGCTTTTGCCGTCCAGTATGCAGCCGGTGATGGTGGCGCGCTGGGGCATCGACCCGGCTACCAAGGCAAACCAGATCACCCGGGAGCAGAAGAGGAAGCTGGTGCAGCTGATGAAGCACTGGCGGGTGTCCGTTGATGCCCGTGGGCGATCTGGCCCACGCGGTGATCACCAGCGGCGGCGTGTCCGTGCGGGAGGTGGACCCCAAAACCATGCAGAGCAAAAAGGCGATGGGCCTTTACTTTGCAGGCGAAGTGCTGGATGTGGATGCCTATACCGGCGGCTACAACCTGCAGATCGCCTTCTGCACTGCACAGGCATTTGCAAATAATCTGTAATTACAGATAAAACAATTTTAAATGCCCTCCGCGCTGCTCTGGGCATATTTATAGGAATGGATTTTTTTGATTTGTATTTTGAAAACGACTGCGGTCGTTTTCAAAATACGTTTTCACAAAAAGAGTTGTTGCCGGGATAGTCTCACAGACCGCTGCGCAACTGTTCCCAAAGGGAACGAGCAGCAGATTCAGTTGGCCGTTGCGGCCCGCTTGAACAATCAAATCTGGAAAATCCGCAGATTTTCCAGAGTTGTAAATATTTAAAATGATTTTCCGCTGAAGATGGCCAGAGCGTGAGCAGAGGCCATTTTAAATCGTTCAGTTCAAAAAGGAGAAGATATAAAATGGTATCTGTTGCGATCGACGGGCCTGCAGGTGCAGGCAAATCTACGCTGGCACGCCGTTTGGCGGCTGAAATGGGCTATATTTATGTGGATACCGGTGCCATGTACCGCGCCATCGGACTGTATGCCCTGCGCGCAGGCAAGGACCCTAAGGACAACGACGCAGTGAACGCGCTGCTTCCCCAGATCGAGCTGCGGCTGGCCTCCATTGAGGGCGAGCAGCACATTTATTTAAAGGAAGAGGATGTGAGCACCGCCATCCGCACCGAGGCCGCAGGTATGGCTGCCTCTGCCGTGGGCGCAAACCCGGCTGTGCGCGCCTTTCTGCTGGAACTGCAGCGGGATATGGCCAAAAAGCAGGACGTGCTGATGGACGGCCGCGACATCGGCACGGTGGTGCTGCCGGATGCCACGGTGAAGATCTTCCTCACCGCCACGCCGGAAGCCCGCGCCACACGCAGGTGGAAAGAGTATCAGGCCAAGGGCATCGATACTCCCTATGAAGAGGTGCTGGCCGACGTGAAGCAGCGGGACTATCAGGACACCCACCGTGCCGCTGCACCCCTGAAGCAGGCGGACGATGCCGTGCTGCTGGACACTTCGGAGCTGGATTTTGAACAGAGCCTTGCTGCAATGAAGAAGATCATTGCGGAGAAAGTGAATAAAACGATAAAATGATATTATATTACATCTTAGTGCCCTTTGCGTGGCTTTTGTGGCATATCGGTTTCCGCATCCATGTAGAGGGGCGCGAAAACCTGAAAAAGGTGCAGACCAAAGGCTGCATCCTTGCGCCCACCCATGTCTCCGCCATCGACCCGGTGTTCATCGTGGTCACCCGGTGGAGCAGGCGGATGATCGTGTTCGCCAAGAAGGAACTGTTCGAGATCAACGCCCTGCTCACATGGTTCTTCCGCTGCTGCGGCGCGGTATGCGTGCGCGGCACAAAGGATGAAATGGCTGCCATTGAGCAGACCGTAGAAAAGTGCAGAAACGGCGAAACACTGCTCATCTTCCCGGAGGGCACCCGCGAAAAGGACGGGAAGCTTCTGCCGCCCAAGAGCGGACTGTTCGTCATTGCGGCGGGGGCCGGGGTGGACGTAGTGCCCTGCCGCATCCTGTACGATACGCCGGATGGAAAAATGCACCTGTTCTGCAAAGTACGGGTGATCTACGGCGAGCCGATGCCTGCAGAGCAGTTTGCCATGGAGAGCCGCCGCGACACCAAAAAGCTGCGTGCCAACAAGCAGGCCCTGCTGGATGCGTGGGAAAAGATGGGGGCGTAAAAGATGGAGATCCGAGTTGCCAAAACGGCGGGGTTCTGCTGGTGTCAAGCGGGCGGTGGACCTGACCTATGGCCTGCTGAACGAAGGCTGCAAGGTGGCGACCCTGGGCCCCTTGATCCATAACCCGCAGGCAGTGGAGGATATGCAGAAAAAGGGTGCCCTTGTGGCGGATGCCATCGCCGATGTGCCCGCCGGGTACGAGGTGGTCATCCGCAGTCACGGCGTGCCGCGCACCGTGTACGACGAGCTGGATGCGCGCGGCATCACCTACCATGATGCCACCTGTCCCTTCGTGCAGAAGATCCAGCGCATTGCCGCCGAGGCCGAAAAGGCGGGGGCAGTGCTGCTTGTGGCAGGCGACAAGACCCATCCGGAGGTGCAGGGGATCGTGGGCCACACCCGCGGAGAGGTGTTCGTTTTTGCCGATCTGGCCGAGTTGAAGGCATGGAAAGGCCCTCTGACCCGCAAAAACCCCTGTTTGCAGTTGCACAGACCACATTTCAGGTTACAAAATGGCGAGAAAGTTCGGAGTTTCTAAAAAAAGCCTATACAAACGCCCGAATTTTTGATACAATATGTAATGCGACGTGGGCGAGGCAACAGGAAGCGGAAGACCTCAGCCAAAAATGCGACATCATTGTTGTCATTGGCGGTCATCATTCTTCCAATACCCAAAAGCTGGTACAGGTCGCCGCAAAACACACGCGTGCCGTAACGGTCGAGACAGCGAGCGAACTTCGGCCGGAATGGTTTGCAGATGTTAAAGTGGCGGGCGTGACAGCCGGGGCTTCAACGCCATCGTCTATTATTGAGGAGGTACTTAACAGTATGAGCGCAGAAATCAATGACAGCATGAGCTTTGAGGAGATGCTGAATGCATCCGATGAAAAGCGTGTTCATGCAGGCAGTATTGTGAAAGGAATCGTGACCAGCATCTCTGCCAACGAGATCCAGGTGGATATCGGAGCGAAGCAGACCGGCTTTGTCAAGCTGAGCGAGCTGACCGATGATTCCTCCGCCAAGGTCGAAGACCTGGTGAAGGTTGGCGATGAGCTGGACCTCATCGTCGAGAAGGTTATGGATCAGGACGGCGTCATCCAGCTCTCCCGCAAGAAGCTCGCATCTCGCAAGGGCATGGAAGAGATCGCTAAGGCCGCTGAGTCCGGCGAGGTCGTCGAAGGCGATGTCACCGAGTTCAACAAGGGCGGCGTTGTGGTCAACGTCAAGGGCGTCAAGGTGTTCGTTCCTCGTTCTCAGGCTACTATGCGCCGTGATGAGGACTACACCGCTCTGGTTGGCCAGCACGTTCAGCTGGTTGTCACCGAGTGCTCCGGCCGCAAGATCGTCGGCAGCATCAACAAGGTGACCGCTGAGCAGAACAAGGCAAAGCGTGAAGAGTTCTGGGCAAACGTTGAGGTGGGCAAGACCTACACCGGCGTTGTCAAGAGCCTGACCTCTTACGGTGCATTCGTTGACATCGGCGGTGTGGACGGTCTGTGCCACATCAGCGAGCTGAGCTGGAACCGCATCAAGCATCCCTCCGAGGTCGTCTCCGTTGGTGACACCATCGAAGTGTATGTGAAGGACATCGACACCGAGAACCACAAGGTCTCTCTGGGCTACAAGAAGGCCGAGGACAACCCCTGGGAGCAGCTGAAGAACAACTACCCCATCGGCAGCACCTTCCATGCTCCGGTCGTCTCCCTGACCAAGTTCGGTGCATTCGTCCGCATCCTGCCGGGTGTTGATGGTCTGGTCCACATCAGCGAGATCAGCAATGACCGCGTTGAGAAAGTCTCTGACGTACTGAAGGTCGGCGATATGGTCGATGTGAAGCTGCTGGATGTCGACTTCGACAATAAGCGCATCAGCCTGTCTATGAAGGCCCTGCTGAACGACGACGCTGAGTAATCAGCCTTTCGTTCGGAAGAAAAGCTTCTGACACAATGCGATCAACAGCCCCGTTGCCGGGAAAACGGCGGCGGGGCTGTTTTTGTTAAGGAGAGAACCCTCTCAGTCACCTGCGGTGACAGCTCCCCCGAAGGGGAGGCAAAGCAGAGGGCAGGCTCGCCGCGCCCGCAATAAAACCTCGCCCTTCGGGAGAGGTGGACGCGACAGCGCGAGCGGACGGAGGGTTTGACGAACTATGATAAATTTTTTCAAGAAACACTGGGAAGTGCTGAGCTATCTGGTTTTCGGCGTGCTGTGCACCCTGCTGAACATTGTGCTGTATGCGCTGTTCAACAAGCTGTTTGGCTATACAGCCGCCAACAGCTGGGGCAATGTGCTGGATAACATCATCTGCATCCTGTTTGCCTACTGCACCAACCGCGCCTTTGTGTTCCGCAGCAAAACGCAGGGCAAGGCCATGGCGAGGGAATTTGGTGCATTCGTCACCTGTCGTCTGGGTACAATGCTGCTGGACACTGCAATTATGCTGGTGCTGGGCAATCTGCTGGCTGCGCAGGGTGCAGCGCTGATGGACGAGCTGATGCAGGGGGTGCTGAGTGTGGTGGCCCACTGGCTTGGCCCGGATACGGCCATCCAGATGGCAGCCTCCTATGCAGGCACACCGGCGGGGTCACGGATGGCTCTGCCGCTATTGCCGTCATCGGCGGTGCAGACGGCCCCACGGCGATCTTCGTTACCAGCCGCTACAATGCGCAGGCACTGTGGGGCCTTGCCGTGAAGGTCTTTTCCAATGTACTGGTGATCGTGCTGAACTATGTGTTCAGCAAGCTGATCATTTTTAAGAAAAGTAAGCAAAACCCTCTCAGTCGCCTGACGGCGACAGCTCTCCCGAAGGGCGAGCTTTTTTGCAGGAGAAGAAAAACTTCTCCTCCGAGCATAAAGCTCCCCATTCGGGGAGCTGGCATCAGCGTATGCGAGATGACTGAAGGGTTTTACAAATCATCAACACTTTAGGAGGTACGGTTTTATGAAGCGTGGTCTGAAAGGTTTTGCATTTCTGGTCTCCGGTCTGGTGCTGGGCATCATTGGTGCAACGGTCTCTGCAACTGCAATTGCCCTGAGTGCTGTCGGCATGGCAAAGGTGCGCCGTGCCAGCAAGTAAAAAGAGAAGAGAAAAAAACATGACTCGTGAAGAAATTCTCTCCCATGTCGATCACACCCTGCTGAAGCCGGAGGCCACCTGGCCCCAGATCCAGACCCTGTGTGACGAAGCCATTGCAAACCACACCGCATCCATCTGCATCAACACCTGCTACGTCAGGCAGGCGGTGGAGTATATGGCGGGCCGCATCCCGGTATGCTGCGTGGTAGGCTTCCCTCTGGGTGCCATGGATACCGCCAGCAAGGCGTTTGAAGCCAAGACTGCCATTGAGAATGGTGCCGCCGAGGTGGATATGGTCATCAACATCGGCCGCCTGAAGAACAAGGAGTACGATGCCGTGCGCGAGGACATCCGCGCCGTGAAGCAGGCGGTGGGCGACAAGATCCTGAAGGTCATCATCGAGACCTGCCTGCTGACCGACGAGGAAAAGGAAAAGATGTGCGATATCGTCTGCGAGGCAGGCGCGGACTACATCAAGACCAGCACCGGCTTCTCCACCGCAGGCGCAAACTTCCACGATGTGGAGCTGATGGTCAAGGGCGTGCATGGCCGCTGCAAGGTCAAGGCTGCCGGCGGCATTTCTACCGTGGAGGACATGGAGACCTTCCTTGCGCTGGGTGCTGACCGTCTGGGCACCTCCCGCGCTGTCAAAATTCTGAACGGCGAGCAGGCAAAGGGCTATTGATTTTTCTGCGAAAAAATGCAATTATAAGTAATATTTCCGCAGAACAGAACCAGAGCGCACGCGAAGGCTGTTCTGGATCGTCTGGTTTTCCCAAGGGCCGCTGCACAAATTGCTGTGCAGCGGCCCTTTTTGATGCCAAGCCTTGCAAGCGGGGCGCGGCAGGGTATATAATACAAATAGATACTGTATAAAACAGGGGCTGTCTGCCTTGTGGGATAAGGCGGGCAGGGAAGGAAATGCAATGAATATACCCGAGATCCTTGTGGCCAATGGCACAGGGGCGGTGCTGGTATGCTTTCTGTTTCTGCTGCGGGTGCGCGGCGAGAGTAAAAACGGTGTTGGAAGTGAGCTGTTCTGCCAGATGCTGGTGGTGACTCTGCTGGCACAGGCGACAGAGACGATCAGCTTTCTGCTGGACGGCGTGCCCGGTGCGGCAAGCCGGTTCTGGCTGTACCTCATGAACACCGTCTGCACCGGCGCTACCGTGAGCGTGGGCTTTGCGTGGTGTTTGTATGTGGACTTCCGGGTCTACCACAGCACCGGACGCCTGCGCAGAAGGCATCTGTTTCTGGGCGCGCCGCTGCTGGCTGTTCTGGCGCTGCTGGCGGCGAACCTTTTCGGCACAGGATGGATCTTTACCATCTCCGCGGACAACGTTTACCATCGCGGTCCGCTGAACAGTTTGCTTTACCTGCTGCTGTTCGGCTATTATGCCGAGAGCGTGTGGCAGGTGCATAAGGCCAAGCGCGATGGCGTTACGGTGGAGTTTTTCTCGGTGTACTACTTTGTGATCACCTGTGCGGTGGGCACGGTGCTGCAGGGTGCGTTCTACGGTATGGCCTTCGGCTGGCTGTCGGTGGCCATCGCCTTTGTGTTTGTGGACAGTCAGCTCCGCAGTCTGCGCAGCTATCTCGACGAGCTGTCCGGTCTGTTTGGCCGCAAGTACATGAACTACTGTCTGGAGCGCATCCACGCCACGCAGGAAAAGGATGTTTACGGCATCATGATGGACGTGAACTGCTTCAAGGAGATCAACGACACCTACGGTCATGGTGCGGGCGACCGCGCCATTCAGGAGATCGGTCACATCCTGTCCGGGGCGCTGGTGGCAAACTCGGTGGCTATCCGCATAAGCGGCGATGAGTTCATGGTGCTGATCCGGCACGGCTCGGAGGAGATCCTGAATAAGATCTGTGCCGCCATCGAGCAGCGGGTGCAGCGCTATAACGCCGCCGCCCCGGCGGGCAGCTTTCAGCTGTCTTTCTCCACCGGTGTGGCAAAGTATGAGGGCGGCAGCGTGGAGAAATTTCTGGCGGAACTGGACGAGCGGATGTATGCGGAAAAGCGCGCCTTCCACGCCGCCCGGAACGGCCATGCCGTACCGGAGCAGGGGAATGCTCCATCAATTTCAGAATAATGTCTAAAAAGAGTGATACTCTTCTTGACAATCTGACGAAGCAATGATAGAATACTGAACGTACCAACTGAATACCGACTTATCAAGAGCGGCTGAGGGGACAGGCCCTGTGAAGCCCGACAACCTGCGCGTGAGCGCAAGGTGCCAAATCCTGCGGGAAACCGAGAGATAAGAGTGCAACGCTCAGAGCTTTCGGGCTCTGGGCGCTTTTATTTTTCGCGCAAAAAGCTTGAACGGAATGTTGGAGCAAGAAATACACACCCTGCTGTAAAAACTTTAGGAGGCAAAACAAATGGCAAGACACCTGTTTACTTCTGAGTCCGTCACCGAAGGACATCCCGACAAGATCTGCGACCAGATCTCGGATGCCATTCTGGACGAAATTCTGACCCACGACCCCAATGCCCGCGTGGCCTGCGAGACCTGTGCATCCACCGGCCTTGTGCACATCATGGGCGAGATCACCACCAACTGCTATGTGGATTTCCAGAAGGTCGTCCGCGAGGTGGTGGCAGATATCGGCTACACCCGCGCAAAGTTCGGCTTTGATGCCGACACCTGTGCCGTCATCTCCAACATCGACGGCCAGAGCCCCGACATCGCACTGGGCACCAACGATCAGGTGGGCGGTGCCGGCGACCAGGGCATGATGTTCGGCTATGCGTGCGACGAGACCAAGGAGCTGATGCCTATGCCCATCAGTCTGGCGCACAAGCTGGCAAAGCGCCTGACCGACGTTCGCAAGGACGGCACGTTCGACTATCTGCGTCCGGACGGCAAGAGCCAGGTCACTGTGGAGTACGATGAGAACAACAAGCCCGTGCGTGTGGATGCTGTGGTCATCTCCAGCCAGCACAGCGACAGCGTCAGCATGGAACAGCTGCGTGCAGACGTGATGGAAAAGGTCATCAAGGCCACCATCCCCGCCGAGCTGCTGGATGAGAATACCAAGTATTTCATCAACCCGACCGGCCGTTTCGTTGTGGGCGGCCCGCAGGGTGACACCGGCCTGACCGGACGCAAGATCATCGTGGACACCTACGGCGGCATCGGCCGTCACGGCGGCGGCGCGTTCTCCGGCAAGGACCCGACCAAGGTGGACCGCAGCGCTGCCTATGCGACCCGCTGGGTGGCAAAGAACATCGTGGCTGCAGGTCTTGCCAAGCAGTGCGAGGTGCAGGTGGCGTATGCCATCGGCGTGGCAAAGCCTGTGTCCATCATGGTGGACACCTTCGGCACCGGCACCGTCTCAGATGAGAAGATCGAGCAGGCTGTGGAGAAGGTGTTCGACCTGACCCCGCCGCCATCATCCGCGAACTCGACCTGCGCAAGCCCATCTACCGCAAGCTGGCAGCCTACGGCCACATGGGCCGCGAGGAGCTGGGCGTGAAGTGGGAGAACACCGACCGCGTGGATGCCCTGAAGGCTGCGGTCGCTGCCCTGTAAGCGGAACACAAAGCACCTATCGCAATCATATAAAATAAGAAGGCATCTGCAACGATCGCTTCTGAGCTTCTGAAGCTCAGCAAATTTGCTGCAGATGCCTTTGTTTTTGCGGCTCTGCCGGGGAGGGCGAACGAGCGAAAACAGCAGCATCTCCGCTGCCCGGCACACTGCATTTTTATCTCCCGGAAGAGCGATCCCGGCAGACTGCTCAGACAAAGAAAAGTCTTACTTTTCTACGAAAATCGGCCGAAATTTGCGAAATGGCAAAGAATCGGCTGTCTTTGTCGAAAACACACATTCTCTTTGAGAAAAAAGAAAAACAGCTGTGCAAGGCGCAGAAAATCCTGACATGAAACAAATTGATATGGCAGAATCGACGAAATGTGATAAAATAAAACCAGATATGCGCTCTTGTGTGCATGATACGGATCGTAAACAGCAATAAGGAGTTATGACTATGTCTATTGAAATTTCCCCGAAGTCGTTCTTTGAGCAGCCCAGCGTGGCAGATATGCGGCTGATCTCCTGCCCCGGTGCAGAGGAACTGACCGGCCTGATCGACAAGCATCTGGTCCGCTGGGCCAAGGCTGCCGGAATTGACAAAGAGACCTTCATTATTCCTTGCGACTGCCCCCGCTTCCAGAGTGGCGATGCCAAGGGTCTGGTGAAGGAGTCGGTGCGCGGCGACGATATCTTCATCGTGGTCGATCCCGGCAACTACAGTGTGACCTACAAGCTGTTCAACTACGAGAACCACATGTCTCCGGACGATCACTTCGCCAACCTGAAGCGCCTGATCCAGGCAGTGGCCGGCAAGGCACACCGTGTGTCGGTCATTATGCCCAGCCTGTACGGCGGCCGTCAGCATCGCCGTGTGGTGCGCGAAAGTCTGGACTGCGCTGTGGCCCTGCAGGAGCTGCAGACCATGGGTGTGCGCAACATCATCACCTTTGATGCTCATGACCCCCGCGTGCAGAACGCTGTGCCGCTGATGAGCTTTGATAACGCAATGCCCACCTATCAGGTGCTGAAGAGCCTGCTGAAGAAGGACCCGGACCTGTCCTTTGATAAGAGCAAGTTTACCGTGGTCAGCCCGGACGAGGGCGCCATGAACCGCAACATGTACTTCTCCAGTGTGCTGGGCTGCAATCTGGGCATGTTCTACAAGCGCCGCGATTACACCCGCGTGGTGAATGGCCGTAACCCCATCGTGGCCCACGAGTATCTGGGCGAGAGCGTGGAAGGCAAGACCGTCTTTATCGCAGACGACATCATTGCTTCCGGCGAGAGCATGCTGGAGGTCGCCAGCAACCTGAAGGAGCGCGGCGCTGCCAACATCATCGCCAACGCCACCTTCCCCCTGTTCACCAGCGGTCTGGAGAAGTTCGACAAGGCTGTGGCCGAGGGCAAGCTGACCTATGTTGTGGGCACCAACCTGACCTACCGTATGCCTGAGCTGCTCACCCGCGACTGGTATGTGGATGTGGATGTTTCCAAGTACGCTGCATACTTTGTGGTGGCTCTGAACCACGATATGTCCGTTTCCAGCATCATCGATCCGCTGAAGAAGATCGAGAATCTGCTGGCAAGCCGCAAGTTTAATACGCAAAGGCTCTGCATCCTTGCGATGCAGAGCCTTTTGCGTATCACAAATCAAATAAAACGATTATAATTCGTCTCCATGGCTGCGCAGATACCGAACCAGCATGGGCAGCTCGTAGAGCAGCATGACGACCCAGCCCACCGCATAGCTGTAAGGCAGAGCTTCGATCTCCATTTTCCACACCAGCACGAACACCGCAGCTGCCGCCACACGGAACACCATGTTGAAGGTGCTGGACACCAGCGTGACCTTCAGATCGCCAATGCCACGGAAGAAGCCCTGAATGCCATTGGTGGCTGCAGGCATCAGGTAGAACAGGGAAACCGTGCGCAGGAAGCGCACGCCCAGATGGATGACCTCCGGGTCGGTGACGAACAGCTTCATGATAAAGGGCGCACCGGAAAAGCATACAACGGCGATCAGCACGCCGTAAGCGGCTTCGATGCGCATACCGCAGTGGAAGCCCTGCTTCACACGGTCGTGCTTGCCGGCCCCCCGGTTCTGCGCCATGAGGGTGGTCATGGCGTGGCCGATGTTCTGCTGCGGGGTATAGGCAAAGTCGTCAATGCGGGAAGCAGCGGTAAAGGCAGCCATAGCGTTGACACCCATGGTGTTCACGATGGCCTGCACCGCGATCTTGCCAAGCTGCACGGTGGCTTGCTGCATGGCGCTGGCCCAGCCGTAGATGACCGTTTTGCGCAGCAGCTTGCCGTCAAACACCAGCCAGCGCCTGCCCAGCTGCAGGATGGGCACCTTCCAGCGGATGTACAGTACGCACAGCACGCAGCACAGTGCTTCGCTGACCACGGTGGAAAGGGCGCAGCCGTTGCTGCCCCAGTTCAGCACCTGCACAAAGAACAGGTCGCCGCCGATGTTCAGCACAGAGCTGATCATCAGGAAATACAGGGCACTCTTGCTGTCGCCCAGTGCACGCATGGTGGCGGCAAGGAAGTTATAGAAGAAGGTGAAAATCAGGCCTGCAAACACGATGCGCAGGTAGCTGGCCGCAATGGGCAGGATATCGGCGGGCACCTGCATCAGCTGCAGCAGGGGCGTGGCCAGAATGACGCACAGCGCCGAGAATGCCAGCGAGAACACGGTGCCTGCAATGGCGGTGGTGGACACCTGACGCTCCATCAGCTGGGTATTACCGGCACCGAATGCGGTACTGACAAGAATGCCGGCACCCAGACACATGCCGTTGATAAACAGGATGGCCAGAGTCATGAGCGGGTTGGAGGTGCCGACGGCGGCAAGAGCTTCCTCGCCCACGAACTTGCCCACGATGATGCTGTCGGCGGCGTTGTAGGTGAGCTGGAACAGGTTGCCAAGTACCAGCGGAATAGTAAAACGGATCAGGAGCGGTGTAATGGCTCCCTTTGTCATGTCGTTTGTCATGGGAACGCTATGATTTCTCCTTATAATGTATTTACGATCTGCCGTCCGGGCAGGATGGCAAGGGCAGAGCGGCTGGCACCTACATGGATGAGCTGTGCGGCCGCCTGCAAAACGGCACCGGATGCCACCGAAGCCGGGATGGCATCGGTGCGCAGCACCTTTTGCGCGGCCCGCTGCGCATCGGTGGTGTTCACCGCCACCACGTTGTCCACCACATAGGCGTTGAAGTTTTCCGGCACAAAGCCGTAGCCCAGATCACTGATGCCGTGGGGGCCGGTCAGGCCGCCGCCCAGCGCCTGCGATTCGTAAGGCTCCACGGCGGCGATGCGCACATCGTTCGTCCATGCCTTGATGGTCTCGCCTACGCCGGTCACGGTGCCGCCACTGCCCACGCCGATCACGATAGCGTCCACAGCGCTTTTGCCCTCCCGCGCGATGCTCTGCACAATGGCAGGGCCGGTAACGCGGCGGTGGTACTCCGGTTATCATCGTTGGCAAGCCAGTCCATGTAGTACCAGCCGTTGGCGGCGGCGGTCTGTGCCGCCAGACGGCGGGCACCGTTCACACCGCTGCGGGCCGGGCTGTGGCGGATCTGCGCACCCAGCCGCAGCAGGGTCTCCTGCCGCAGGGCGGGGGCATCCTCCGGCATCACCAGAACCACCGGGTGACCGGCGGTCAGGCCCGCCAGCGTGAGCGCAGCGGCAAACGGGCCGGAGGCCGCTTCAATGATGGGCTGACCGGAGATCAGCTTCTTTTTTTCAATGGCAAGGGCCAGCATCCCTTCGGCAAGGCCGTCCCGGGCCGTGCCGGTGGGGCCTGCAAAGTCCAGATAGGCATACAGCCGTCCCTTCAGCCCGCAGGCGGCAGCATAGCCGCGCAGCTCCACGATGGGGCAGGCGCTGAGCGTCTGGTAAAAATTGGGGTAGATCGGCACGAAGACCCTCCTTTCATGGGATACAACAATATTATCCTAACGCAAAAGGACTGCGCGCGTCAAGATGCGTTTTAGCAAAAACGGCGAATTTTTGGCGGATTTTCTGGAAAAATCTCCGAAAGGCTCTTGACAGGATGCGGTGCATCTGCTATACTTCATCCGTAAAGCAAATGAACTTTACATCACTTCTCGAAAGTACAGGCACAAAACCGGGGGATCAGAGGATGGCAAAAGATCTGGAAATGGGCTATCTGCTGGACTTTTACGGTGAGGTGCTCACCGAGAAACAGCGCGAAATGCTGCGCCAGTATTACAACGATGACCTTTCGCTGAGCGAGATCGGCGAGAACTTCGGCATCACCCGTCAGGGTGCGCGGGATGCCATCAAGCATGGCGAGAACGCGCTGAAGGAGCTGGAGGAAAAGGTCGGCTTTGCGGCGCGTTACCGCCGCGTGCAGCAGAAGCTGGAAGAGCTGGAGCAAATGGTGATCGATGCACGGTTCGAGTGCACCGGCCCGCAGGGCCTGACCACCACCGAGTACGAACACCAGCTGACCAAAATGTTAAAGCTCATCCGCTCCATCGACGAAGCAAACGAGAGCTGAAACCTGTGAAAGGAGCACCGTACAATGGCATTTGAATCCCTTACCGACCGCCTTGCCGGTGTGTTCAAAAAGCTGCGCGGTCACGGCAAGCTGACCGAGGCAGATATCAAGGCCGCGATGCGTGAGGTGCGCATGGCCCTGCTGGAAGCCGATGTCAACTACAAGGTTGCCAAGGACTTCTGTGCAAAGGTGTCCGAGCGCGCCATGGGTCAGGAGGTCATGGAAAGCCTGACCCCGGCACAGCAGGTGGTCAAGATCGTCAACGAAGAGCTGGTTGCCCTGATGGGCGGCAGCGAAGCGGCCCGCCTGAACATCAAGAACAAGGGCCAGACGATCATCATGCTCTGCGGCCTGCAGGGCAACGGTAAAACCACCCACGCCGCAAAGCTGGCAAAGTACTTTATCAAACAGGGCCGCCGCCCCATGCTGGTGGCCTGCGATATTTACCGCCCTGCGGCCATCGATCAGCTGCAGGTGGTGGGCAAACAGGCGGGCGCACCGGTGTTCACCCTGCCGGGCGCAAAGCCGCCGGAAATTGCAAAGAAGGCGCTGGCACACGCCAAGGATTACGGCAATGACATCGTGATCCTGGATACCGCCGGTCGTCTGCAGATCGACGATGTGCTCATGCAGGAGCTGGTGGACATCAAGGAAGCCGTTCCTGTGGACGAGACCCTGCTGGTGGTGGACGCCATGGCCGGTCAGGATGCCGTGAACGTTGCCAAGACCTTCAACGAGAAGGTGGGCATCGACGGCATCATCCTCACCAAGACCGACGGCGATACCCGCGGCGGTGCGGCGCTTTCGGTGCTGGCCGTGACCGGTAAGCCCATCAATTTCCAGGGCACCGGCGAAAAGCTGGACGATCTGGATGTGTTCCATCCCGACCGCATGGCAAGCCGCATTCTGGGCATGGGCGATGTGCTGAGCCTGATCGAGCGCGCGCAGGAGACGGCAGACGAAAAGGCTGCCGAAGAGACCGCCAAGCGGATGATGGAGAACAAGTTCGACATGAACGACATGCTGGACCAGTTCGCACAGATCCGCAAGATGGGCGGTGCAGGCGCGATGCTGAGCATGCTGCCCGGCGGCAGCGGCATCGATCCCAGTCAGGTCGATGAAAAGGCATTCGACCGCATCGAGGCCATGATCTATTCCATGACCAAGGAAGAACGCGAGAAGCCCTCCATCATCAACCCCAAGCGCAAGCGCCGCATTGCAGCCGGCAGCGGTACCACCGTGGCGGACGTGAACAAGCTGCTCAAGCAGTTTGAAATGATGCAGAAGATGATGAAGCAGTTCAAGAAAAGCCCCAAGGGCTTTGCCCGCCGCCTGGGCGGCATGATGGGCAACCCCAATGCCTTCCGCGGACTGAAATAATTTTTGTGATACAACCCCCTTGCGGGTTTGTACAATATAATCAACATGCGCCCGCAAGGGCCGCACAAAACAATTTTTGGAGGATATTTACCATGGCAGTTAAGATTCGTCTGCGCCGCGTTGGCGCCAAGAAGGCTCCCTTCTATCGTGTTGTTGTTGCTGACAGCCGCTTCCCCCGTGACGGCCGTTTCATCGAAGAGATCGGCACCTACGATCCCAACAAGGAGCCTTCCGAGATCAAGATCGACGCTGAGAAGGCAAAGCAGTGGATCGCCAACGGCGCACAGCCCACTGATACCGTTCGCGTCCTGCTGAAGAAGTCCAACGTTCTGTAAGTAGGGAGGGCTGACTCATGCAGGAGCTGTTGCTGGCAGTTGCCCGCGGTCTCGTGGAGGATAAGGAAGCCGTTAAGGTCACGGTGGACGAGCCCCGCGAGGACGGCACCATCGTCTACCACCTGAGCGTGGCAGAGGGAGATATGGGCCGTGTCATCGGCAAGCAGGGCCGGATCGCAAAAGCCATTCGTGTGGTGATGCGCGCGGCTGCTGTGCGGGTCGATGAAAAGGTCCTTGTTGAGATCGACTGAGCACCCTACAGGCCCTTTGCCCTTGCGGCAAGGGGCCTTTTTGATTATAGGAGCAAGATTATGCAGCAATATCTGGAAGCGGGCAAGGTCGTGACCACCCACGGCGTGCGCGGCGAAATGAAGCTGGAGCTTTGGTGCGACGGCGTCAACTTTCTCAAAAAGGTGGGCAGGCTGTACCCCTCGGCACAGGGCGGCAGGGCCTATAAGATTGTGTCCATCCGCGCACAGGGCCAGATGGCTCTGCTGCAGCTGGAAGGCGTGGACGATATGGATGCTGCCCGTGCGCTGCGGGGCAGGTGTTCTACTGACCGCAATGATGCCACCCTGCCCGCAGGCCGCTTGTATGTGGCAGACCTGATCGGGTGTGAGGTGCGGGATGCGGATACCGGCAGGGTGTACGGCGTTGTGACCAGTGTGGATCACCCCGGTGCACAGGATATCTACACCGTCAAAGCACCGAACGGCAAGGAATACATGTTCCCGGGCGTGGATGCTTTTCTGAAAGAGCGCAACCCGCCGGAGGGCTATCTCCTCGTCACCCCCATTCCGGGCCTGCTGGACGATGATTCCTGCAGCGAGCGGGAGGAGGACTGACCCATGGGGATGCGTGTAGACATTGTGACCTTGTTCCCGGAAATGTGCCAGCAGGTGCTGGATGCCAGCATCATCGGGCGTGCGGCAAAGAAGGGCTTTATTGAGACCCACTGCCACCAGATCCGGGACTACACCCTGAACAAACAGAAGCAGACCGACGATTACCCCTACGGCGGCGGCTGCGGCATGGTGCTGTATGCTCAGCCCATCGCAGACTGCCTGCGTGCTGTGCAGCAGGAAGTGGCTTCACAGGGCCGTCCGGCCCCGCATATCGTGTTCCTGACGGCAGGCGGCCAGCGCTACACCGAGGAGCACGCAAAGCGGCTGGCCCAGTACGATAACCTGACACTGGTATGCGGCCACTATGAGGGCATCGACGAGCGTGTCATCGATGCTTTTGCGGATGAAGAGATCTCCATCGGTGATTACATCCTCACCGGCGGCGAGCTGGCCAGCCTTGTGGTGGCGGACAGTGTGCTGCGCCTGAAGCCCGGCGTGCTGGCCGAGCAGAAGGGCTACGAGGAAGAAAGCTACTGGGACGGCCTGCTGGAGTATCCCCAGTACACCCGCCCCGAGGTGTGGGAGGGCCGCGCCGTGCCGCCGGTGCTGCTGACCGGCGACCACAAGAAGATCGATGCATGGCGCGGGGCACAGAGCCGGGAGCGCACCCGCCTGCGCCGCCCGGAGCTGTACGAGAAGTGGTATGAGACCCACCCTGTGACCGAGCTGCCCAAGTGGAAGCGCGGCGAGAACATGCGCCTTGTCAAGACCGACGAGCAGTTTGCTGCTGCCGCCCGCATCTTTGTGGAGGGCCGCACCACCTGTGCCGAGAACTGGACCCCGGAATACTGTGCCTGCCTCAACGAGGAAGAATATCTTTGCAGCTGCGGCAGGAAAAGGCCGCAGGCTGGGTGTGCTACCTGCACACCACCAAGGATGTGCCGGACGGCATCGTGAGCATCAACCACAAGGTGGGGCACATCGAACATCTGTTCGTCACTGAAAAAGCCCGCGGCAGGGGCATTGGCATGAAGATGCTGGACTTTGCCCGCAAAAAGCTCAGCGAGCACGAGCACCCGGTGCTGAGCGTGCTGAACACCAACACCCGCGCCATAGCGCTTTACACCCGCATGGGCTGGAAGCTGACCAGCGGCACTGAGCTGGAGTTCACGCCGGAGCAATATCCGGCTGTGGTGAAAAGTGTGCGCTGGTCTGGATGCGGTACGAGGGCAGCGCACAGAAGTAACTCCGGGCGGCAGCTGCAGGTGCATCGGACAGCGAAAAAGGCACGAAAATGGATGCTCGGGCCGGAGGGTATGGTGCTGGAAACGCACAAAAACGGCCGAGATATTGCCCGATGGTCGAAAAAATGTTGAAAACTTTTGTATCTACCCTCTAACCTTCGGGGAATAATTTTATTATCTTTGTATAAATAATGAAAAATGGGCCGCTTTTCATTGGAGAAACCGCCAAAATGCGCCGGGGGCTGTACAACCGTTTCGACTTGCGCTAAAATAATCGTAACGCAACAGGCACAGGATACAGATTCTATACCCAAAACGATATTAGATAGGAGCGCTTTACTATGTACGTGAAAGAAGTTACCGTTGAAAATCAGGTTGGTCTGCACGCTCGTCCGGCTACCTTCTTCATCCAGAAGGCTAACGAGTTCAAGTCTTCCATCTGGGTCGAGAAGGAAGAACGCCGCGTGAACGCAAAGAGCCTGCTGGGCGTTCTGTCTCTGGGTATTGTGGGCGGCACCACCATTCGCATCATTGCGGACGGTGCCTACGAGCAGGCAGCTGTGGACGGCCTGATCAAGCTGGTGGAGTCCGGTTTTGCTGAGTAATTTGTGTCTATAAATGGAGCGGCGGGGGAACCTGCCGCTTTTTGTTTTTCAAGGAGAATCCATGACCAAAGCTGAACTGTATCAGAAAGCCTGCATGCTGCCGCTGCTGCCCGGCGTGTATATCATCCGGGATAAGACGGACACCATCATTTATATCGGCAAGGCAAAGCGGCTGCGCATCCGGGTGAGCCAGTACTTCCGCGAGGGCGTGCCCCACGACAACAAGGTCAGCCAGATGATCGCCCATGCCTATGCCTTTGACGTGATCGTCTGCCAGAGCGAGTTTGAAGCGCTGGTGCTGGAAGCCAGCCAGATCAAGGCCCACACGCCGAAGTATAACATCCTGCTCAAGGATGATAAAGGCTACAGCTATATCAAGGTGACAAAGGAGCCATGGCCCCGGCTCTCCTTCGTGCTGCAAAAGGAGGAGGACGATGCTGAGTATATCGGCCCCTATACTTCCAGTTTTGCAGCCCGCCAGATGGCGGAAACGGCCATGGATGCCTTTCTGCTGCCGCGCTGCAATAAGCGCTTCCCGCAGGAGATCGGCAAAGGACGCCCCTGCCTGAACGCGCACATCGGCAAGTGTATGGCGGTGTGCAGCGGCAGGATCAGCTGCGAAAACTACAATCAGGCCGTCAAGAGCGCCGTGCACCTGATCCGCTATGGAAAAAAGGACATCCTGAAGATCCTCAACGAGCGGATGCAGGAGGCCTCGGACCGGCTGGAATTTGAGACGGCGGCGCTGCTGCGGGACCAGATCGCAGCCATCACCAAGGTGAGCGCCGGGCAGAAGGTCATTGTGGACCCGGATGTGGAGATGGATGTGGTGGCGCTGGCAGGCACGCCGGACAGCGTGTGTGCGGCGGTGCTGCGCTTCCGGGACGGACGGCTGACCGATAAGCGGGAGTTTTTGTTCCACGATACCTCGGACATTGCCGCCGTGCGGGAGGAATTCCTGCCCCGGTATTATCTGGATGACGAACAGATCCCCAAAATCATTGCGGTGGACGAGCTGCCGCCGGACAGCGATGCCTTGCAGCAGGCGCTGAACGAAAAGCGCGGCAGTGAGGTGCAGCTGTATGTGCCTCAGCGCGGCGATAAGGCCCATCTGGTGGAGATGGCCCACACCAATGCGGTGGAGCGTCTTGCCCGGGAGAGCGGCCGCTATGCCCGGGAGGAAAAGCTGCTGGACGAGCTGGCGCAGGTGCTAGGCCTTGCAAAGCCGCCCCGCTACGCCATGTGCGGCATGGTCACCTTCAAGGACGGCAAGCCCTACAAGGCGGGCTACCGCAAGTTCAAGATGAAGACCGTTGCGGGCACTGACGACTATGCATCACTGGCAGAGACTGTCTCCCGGCGGGCAGCAGAGTACGAAAAGTACGCAGAGCTTGCAAAAAAGGGAGAGCCCTGCAGCAACTGGTTCGGGCAGAAGCCGGATCTGCTTTTGATGGACGGCGGCAGGGGGCAGGTGAGCGCGGCAAAAGATGCACTGGCCGGGACTGCCCTTGCGGATGTGCCGCTCTACGGCATGGTGAAGGACGACCACCACCGCACCCGCGCCATTGTGGACAGCGACGGCCGGGAAATTGCCATCAATATGAACCGGGGCACCTTTACCTTCATCACGGCCATTCAGGACGAGACCCATCGCTTTGCCAATGCCTACCGCAAGCAGCAGATGAAGCAGAAGAGTTATTTCTCCACCCTGACGGAAATCCCGGCATCGGCCCCAAACGGCCAAGGCACTGATGGCCCAGTTCAAAAGCGTGGGCGCCGTGAAGGAAGCCACGCCTGACCAGCTGGAAAACACCCCCGGCGTGGGCAAACAGACGGCACAGATCATCTACGCATATTTTCACGAATAAAACCCTTCAGTCATCGCTGCGCGATGCCAGCTCTCCCGAAAGGAGAGCTTTTGCATTCAGATGCAATGAATGTGCAGAGCTGAAAAAACGCGATTGATGCATTTGCCGGTTATGGCCCTTCCCGTGAAAAGGCAAACCCCGGCAGACCGCAGTCTGCCGGGGTTTGCAATATTAAAATAAATATTCCGCTGAAAATGCCCAGAGCAAAGCGGAGGGCATTCAAATGATTCAGTTCTCCGCAGAAATATCCTGACCGAAATACTTCTCGCTCAGCTCCTTCAGGGTGCCGTCGGCACGCAGCTCCTCAATGGCGGTGTTGATGGCATCCAGCAGGGTAGCGCTGGCATCGCCCTTGCGCAGGGGGATGGCAACGTGGGATGCATCCTCGGTCTGGGCCACCAGCTTGAAATCTGCATCCGGATGGACGTTCAGGTAATCGTAGAAGGAGACATCAGCGTTCAGGGTGGCGTCGATGCGGCCTGCGGTGAGCAGCTGGATGGTCTCTTCCAGAGTGTCGATGCCCTGTACGGTGGCACCATAGCTCTCGGCCAGTTCCATGTAGGTGGAAGCAAGGCTGTTGGCGGTGGTCTTACCCTTCAGGTCCTCAAAGCTGGTGATCTCGTCGTTATCCTTGCGGACGGCAAGGGCAGTGTGGATGTAGCCGTAGGGCTCGGTGAAATCATAGGTCTTGGCGCGCTCGTCGGTCGCTTCCACGCCGTTGCACACGATGTCGTAGCGGCCTGCGTCCAGACCGGCAAACAGGCTGTCCCAGTCGCTTTCGACGTACTCCGGCTCCACGCCCAGCTTTTCGGCAATGGCGCGGGAGACTTCCACATCGTAGCCCACCAGAGTATCGGATTCGTCGTGGTAGCTCCAGGGCTGCCATGCGCCTCCAGGGCGACGATCAGCTTGCCGCTGGACTGGATGTTGGACAGCTGGTCGCCAGCAGCGGGAGCCACAGAGGCGGCCGTGCCGGAAGCAGCGGTGCTGCCGGAAGAATTGGAGCAGCCGGACAGAGTCAGCACGCCGGCAGCGGCCATGACGCTCATAAGAGAAATAAAGGTTCTGCGTTTCATAGTTGGATTCCCTTTCCTCTATAAAAATATTTGTGAAATAAACTCCTTCAGGCAAAGAGGGAGACTTTCTGGTTTTGCCAAAGGCCCCATCCCGGAGGAGGCTGTCTGCGAAGCAGACTGGGGGAGTTGGTTAAACCTCACTCGGTGTGAGCGATCTTCCGCAAAAATTCGCGGGTGCGCTCCTCTTTGGGGTTGGCGAAAAACTCATGCGAGGGAGCCTGCTCCACTACCACGCCGTTCTCCATGAAAACGGTCTTGAGGAAACATTGCGGGCAAAGCCCATCTCGTGGGTGACCACCAGCATGGTCATGCCCTCTTCGGCCAGCTGCCGCATCACGGCCAGCACTTCGCCAGTCAGCTCCGGGTCAAGGGCCGAAGTCGGCTCGTCAAAATAGATGATTTCCGGGTCGGAGGCCAGTGCCCGGGCAATGGCCACGCGCTGCTGCTGGCCGCCGGAAAGCTGGCGCGGATAGTAGTCGGCTCGGTCGGCAAGGCCCACCTTTTCCAGCATCTTCATGCCAACGGCATCCGCCTGCTCTTTGGGCATTTTGCGGGCAATGATGAGGCCCTCGGTCACGTTCTGCAGGGCAGTCTTGTTGCGGAACAGATTGTAGCTCTGGAACACAAAGGCCGTCTTTTTGCGCAGCCGGGCAATGTCGGCGCGGCTGGCCTGGGCAAGGTCGAACGTCTCACCGTCAAAGGTGAGCTGGCCTGCGTCGGCAGTCTCCAGAAAGTTCAGACAGCGCAGCAGGGTGGTCTTGCCGGAGCCGGAGGGGCCGAGGATGGCCACTACATCGCCCTTTTCCACGGTCAGGTCCACGCCGCGCAGCACCTGCAGCTCGCTGGTCACTTTGCGTGCACCGGGCCGGTGGAAGATGCCTGCCTGCAGGCGGGGCTTTGTGTAGGTGAAAAAGGATTTGTGGACGTTTTGATCTCTAACATGGACATGGTTGCCACACTCCTTTCTTACTGGAAGCCGTGGGCGTTGAGCCGACGCTCCAGCAGTGCCTGCAGCTTGGTAATGACCGTGCAGAACAGCAGATACACCACGGCCACCTCACAGTAGATGGGCAGGAAGATGTAGGTGCGGGCGGCCACGCGCTGACCGGCCATGAACAGCTCGGCTACTGTGATATTGGACGCCAGCGAGGTGTCCTTGATCATGCCGATGAGCGAGTTGGAGAGGGCGGGCACTGCGGTGCGCAGGGCCTGCGGCAGCACGATGCGGCGCATGATCTGCCACCAGCTCATGCCCACGCAGTAACCGGCTTCCAGCTGGCCCTGCGGCACGCTTTCCAGTGCGCCGCGCATGGTCTCGGCACAGTAGGCACCCTCGTTGAAGGCAAAGGCGATGACCGCAGCAGGGAAAGCGTCCAGCATGATGCCCACGCTGGGCAGACCATAAAAGATGATGAACAGCTGCACCAGCAGCGGCGTGCCGCGGATGACCCAGATGTAGAACCGTGCGATCTGCCGCAGCACCGGCACATTGGCGTACTGCACCAGCGCAACGGCCACGGCAATGATCATGGCAAAAGAAGGAGACCAGCGTGAGCGGGATGGTCATGGTAAGGCCTGCCGTAAGGATACGGGGCAGGGCCTCCGCCAGCACGCTGACCGTACGGTTGGAAAGAAATGCTTCAAACATGAAAAATGTTCCCTCAGAACGGTATTCAAATACTTTGTAAATCGTAAGAACAAAGGTATTATAAGGCTTGGAGTGCGCTTGAAGTCAAGGGCTTTTTCTAAAATTCCTACAAAACCTACCAGAATACTATAGCATGAATCCGGATGGAGTGCAAACGGTTTGCTCAAAACGCGTGATGTGTACAAAAACGGACGACCCATCTGGAAAACTTTGTGCAATGCGGCAAGCGGTTGACGGCGCACCGGCTTTCGTGTACAATGAACATAACAACGCGCACCGGGCTTGGCCCGGCACAGGCGCAAATTCACCGCAGAGGGCGCAGTGCCCTTTGCGCGGTGCAGACACGGAGGACACGAACGTGACGAAGAAAAAAATTGGCGTTCTGGGTGCAGGTACCTGGGGCATGGCTCTGGCACGGATGCTGTGTGTCAGCGGCAATGATGTGCAGGTGTGGTCGGCGCTTCCGGCTGAGGTGGAGAACCTTTCCGCTACGCGGGTGCACCCCAATCTGCCGGGCATGAAGATCCCGGAAGAGCTGCAGTTTACCAAGAGCATTGAGGAAGTGTGCACCGGCAAGGATGTGCTGCTGTTTGCAGTGCCGTCGGTATTTGTGCGCTCCACCACGGCAAAGGCCCGGCCTTACATCCCGGACGGCCAGATCCTTGTGGACGTTGCAAAGGGCATGGAGCCGGACACCTTATATACCATGACTGAGGTCATCGCCGACGAGCTGAACCGTGAGGGCGGCCCCAAAGGGGTAAAGCTGGTAGCGCTCTCCGGTCCCACCCACGCCGAAGAGGTGGCGCTGGACATGCCCACCACCATCGTTTCGGCCTGCCCGGATGAAGCCGCTGCCGAGTATGTGCAGGATGTGTTCAGCAACACCTGTATGCGTGTGTACACCAACGCCGACATCAAGGGCGTGGAGCTGAGCGGCGCGCTGAAGAATGTGATTGCGCTGGGTGTTGGCATCTCCACCGGCCTTGGCTACGGCGATAACGCCCGCGCAGCCCTCATCACCCGCGGCATTGCCGAGATCGCCCGGCTGGGCGTGGCCATGGGCTGCAACATCCACACCTTTGCGGGTCTGGCCGGTATCGGCGACCTGATCGTGACGGCGACCAGTATGCACAGCCGCAACAATCGTGCGGGCATTCTGATCGGCAAGGGCAAAAGCCCGGAGCAGGCCGTGAAGGAGGTCGGCATGGTGGTGGAGGGCATCAATGCACTGCCTGCCGCTATGGAGCTGGCAGCAAAGTACAATGTGGAAATGCCCATTGTGCAGACGGTGAACGCCATCGTGAAGGAGGGCATGAGCGCCAGCGACGCGCTGCGCACCCTGATGGACCGCAACCGGAAGAACGAGATGCCGCAGGGCTACGAAAAAGTCTGAATTTTAAGGGAGAAGGCACAGCTGTCTGCAGATGGCTGTGCCTTTTTGCTGCGCGGCCTGCCCACTGGCCGAAAACACAAAATAATTCAAATTTTTTACCAAAATCAGACGTAAAAGGGTAGAAGGTCGGGAAACTTTCTGCTATACTGAAACAGAACGCAAAAACCGGGGGACGTTTTGTGCACCCTGTCGGAGAGAAAGAGAGGAATCTGCCATGCCGTCAACTTATGCGCACCGCCGCTTTGGCACCAATGTGCTGTAACATCTGCCGGATGAACTGCGTGCTCAGCTGGAACAGAACCGTGAGCTTTACGATATCGGCCTGCACGGGCCGGACCTGCTGTTTTATTACCATGCTGCCAAGTCCAACCCGGTGGGTGCATTGGGCAACGCCATGCACGAGGAGCCGGGGCGGGCCTTTTTTGACCGGGCGCGCAGGGTGGTGCACTGCGAGGCAGACCGGGATGCTGCGCTGGCCTATGCACTGGGCTTTGTCTGCCACTTTGCGCTGGACAGCACCTGCCACCCGTATGTGGAGCAGTTCACCCGGGAAAGCGGCGTGACCCACTGCGAGATCGAGACCGAGTTTGACAACATGCTGCTGCGCCGGGACGGATACGACCCGCTGAAGTTTTTCACAGCCAGCCATATCCACCCGTCGGAACAGAATGCAAAGGCGATCGCGCCCTTTTACGAGGGCATCTCGGAGCAGGTGGCGCTGGACTCGCTCAAGGGCATGATCTCAGTGCACAGGCTGCTGCAGGCGTCCAATCCTGTCAAGCGCTGGGTGGTGCTGACAGGCATGAAGGTGGTGGGCAAATACGACATGCTGCACGGACTTGTGGCAAACCCGCAGCCGAACCCGAAGTGCGTGGAGAGCGGCAAGCGGCTGGAAGAACTGTATGCGCAGGCGCTTCCGCTGGCAGAAACGCTGATCCTGGAATTTGTGGCAAAGCTGGACACGGACCAGCCCCTGAGCAAGGCCTTTGACCACACCTTCGGGGAGTTTTGAGCGGGCACAAAAATGAGGGTGCACCGCCCGGCGGCGGGGAGAGAGTAAAAATGCAAAGCGAAAAATTCAAGGTGACCCCGCTGGAGCGGTCATGGATCCTGTACGATGTGGGCAACTCGGCCTTTGTGCTGATGATCGCCACACTGGTGCCCATTTTCTTTAATGCGCTGGCCGAGGCCGGGGGATTGAGTCCGGTGAACTATCTGGCCTACTGGGGCTATGCAAGCTCGGTGGTCACGGTGATCACGGCAGTGCTGGGGCCGATTTTGGGCACGCTGGCCGATACCAGAGGCTTTAAAAAGCCCATCTTCATGCTCTGCCTGTTCGTGGGCGTGGCAGGCTGCTGTGCTATGGGCCTTGCCACTACATGGCTGCCGTTCCTGATCATCTTCATCCTTGCAAAGATCGGCTTTTCGGGCAGTCTGGTGTTCTACGATTCCATGCTGGGCGATGTGACCACCCCGGAACGCATGGATGTTGTGTCTTCGCAGGGCTATGCATGGGGCTACATTGGCAGCTGCGTGCCCTTTGTGGTGTGTCTGGCGCTGGTGCTGGGCAGCGGGGCCATCGGCCTGAGCCAGATGACCGCCCTTTCCGTGGCGCTGCTCATCACCGCTGTGTGGTGGCTGGGCACCACCCTGCCGCTGCTGCGGAGCTATAAGCAGATCAACTATGTGGAGGTAGAGCAGCACGCCATCCGGCAGAGCTTTGTGCGCATCGGCCACACCCTCAAGCATCTGCGCGAGGATAAGCAGGTGTTCTGGTTCCTGCTGGCCTTCTTCTGCTACATCGACGGCGTGTATACCATCATCGATATGGCCACCGCCTACGGCACGGCACTGGGGCTGGAGACCACCGGCCTTTTGCTGGCCCTGCTGGTAACGCAGATCGTAGCCTTCCCTTCGGCGCTGATCTTTGGTCGGCTGAGTGCAAAATACCCGTCCAGCCAGCTTATCCCGGTCTGCATCGCGGCCTACACCGGCATTGCGGTGTTCGCCTTCTTCCTGACCAGCCAGTGGCAGTTCTGGGTACTGGCCGTGCTGGTGGGCATGTTCCAGGGCGGCGTGCAGGCACTGAGCCGCAGCCACTTTGCCAAGATCATCCCGGCTGAAAAATCCGGCGAATACTTTGGCCTGTTCGACATCTGCGGCAAGGGCGCGTCCTTCCTTGGCACCATGATCGTGAGCGTGGGCAGCCAGCTGACCGGCAGCGCCAATGTGGGCATTGGGATGCTGGCGCTGCTGTTTGCAGTGGGCTTTGTGCTGTTCCGGGTGTCCTGCCGGACTGAGGGCGCAAAACAGGTGTAAAAAATACGATTTAAAATTGCCGATGCTTTCGCTTTGGCAATATCAGAGGAAATATTATTTTATAATTTTGCAAACAAGCCAGCCCTGCGGGGCCGGCTTGTTTCCTTTTTCACGGGAAGGGCGCAATGGCAAACGGCATATTGCCGCTGTCAGCCGCGCAGCAGATAAAGCACAAACTTACCCGTACAGCTCGTCGCGTAAGCGACTCGAAATCGGCGGAACACAAAAAATCCTTTAGCGCAGCGACTTGGATTTTTTGTATGGAGCCCATCAGCTTTGGGGTCTAAAAGGGGCGAGCAGCCCCTTTTTCATGGATCCAGCGCGTTGAAATCGCTGTGACCTTGCTGTGCTGAACACACAGCATTTGCTGCGCAAACCGGTCTGCGGCTTAAAAGCCCCACTGGGGCTTTCATGCCCTGCGGGCACCGCCGTCCTTTCTGGTTCTCTTTTGCAACCAAAAGAGAACGTACTCGGCGGCAATGCCTTTTGCAAAAGCCATAGAACCTGCCCCACGCGAAAACGCTCTGCACGGGAAGCAAATCATCAAAAACCGTTCTTCTGGTTATAATTAACAAACCTGTAATTGTGTTTTTTGCCCTCGAATGATACAATAGTGTCAAACGATTTCAAAACCACAAAGGAGAAAACGAAATGGAACGATTTCCCGGTTATACCCTCGTGCGTACCGAGGACTGCCCTGAACAGCACGGAACCCTGACCGTGCTTACCCACGATGTGAGCGGTGCCACGGTGCTGCTGGTGGAAAATGAGGATACCAACAAGGCGTTTGGCATCGGCTTTGGCACCTTCCCGTCCAATGACACCGGCGTGTTCCACATTCTGGAGCACTCGGTGCTGGCAGGCAGCGAAAATACCCGGTGACCTCGCCGTTCTTGCAGCTGCTCAAAAGCAGCATGGCATCTTTCCTGAATGCGATGACCTTCCCGGATAAGACGGTCTACCCGTTCGCTACGCCCAATGAGACCGACTTCAAAAACCTGATGGATGTCTACCTGAACGCGGTGTTCTGCCCGCTGGCCATGGTGGACAAGAGCGTGTTTGAACAGGAGGGCTGGCACCGCAGTGCCGACGGCACTGTGAGCGGAGTGGTGTACAACGAGATGCAGGGAGCTCTGGCTGCACCGGATGCTCAGTTGGAAAATGCACTGGAACGGGCCATGTTCCCGGATACGGCCTACGGCTTTGTTTCCGGCGGCGACCCGGCCAGCATCCCGGCGCTGACCTATGAAAAGTATAAGCGGGTATATCACCGCCACTACAGCGCCGACAACTGCTGCATTACCCTCTATGGCAAAATGGATATGGCTGAAAAGCTGGAACTGCTGGACAGGGATTATCTCTCCAAAATGCCCAAGGGCACCAGCCGTCCGCAGCTGACCGTGCAGCACGAGCAGGCGGGTGCCTGCGTGGAACTGCCCTACTATACCGAAACCCGGAGCCGGACGAGGTGCAGTGTGCTCTGGCATGGTACACCGGTGCCTTTGCAGACCGGGAGCGGCAGCTGGGCGTGGAGATCCTGCTGGATGCCCTGCTTGGCACCAATAACTCCCCGCTGAAGGCGGCGCTGCTGGCCGAAAAGCTGGGCGCAGATATTGACATTGGCTTTGACGACAGCACCCTGCAGCCGGTGCTGGAACTGGTGCTGCGCGGTGCCACCGAGGAGAGCGCCCGCAAGTTTGCTGCCGCTGTGCGCAAGGCGGTGGACGGCATTCTGGCCGAGGGCATCCCGCAGGAACTGCTGTTGGCTTCGCTGAACGCAGCAGAGTTTGCATCGCTGGAGCGCCCGGGCACCCTGCCAGACGGCGTGCTGGATGCCATCAACGCTTCTACCGGCTGGCTGCACACCGGCGACCCCGCCCTGCTGCTGCACACGGACAGGCTGTTTGCTTCCCTGCGGGAAAAGCTGGCCGATGGCTGGTTCGATGAGCTGCTACGTGAGCTGTTTGCACCGGCTCCGGTGCAGGTGGTGCAGGTGCCCACCCTGCCTAAAAAAGAGGAGGGCGAACCCATCCGCACCGACGGCAAGCTTGTGCTGGAGCACCCGCTGACCGTTGCCGACCTTGGCGACGGAGCAAGGACGGCCCCAGGCGAGCGGGAACTTCTGGCCGGGGCACAGCTGCTGCATCACCCTTCGGCAGGCAGCCTGTACCTGAACTTCTACTATGACCTTGGCAATGTGAAGCCTGAGGACATGCCGTATCTGGACCTGCTGACCGATGTGCTGGACGAGCTGGACAGCACCGAACACACCGCTCAGCAACTGAACACTCTGCGCAGCACATGGCTGGGCGACAGCCGCACCCAGCTGGACATCTGGACTGGGCGGCAGGAGGGTGCACCCTGCCATGCCAAGCTGAGCCTGTGCCTGAGCCTGCTGGAACGCAGTCTGGAAAAGGCTGTGGAGCTGGGCGGCGAATGGCTGTATGATACCATCCTTACCGGCCCGGCGGCAGAAGCTGCTTTTGCACGGGTGCTGAGCCAGCAGAAGTTGAACATGGAACAGCAGTTCATCCAGCAGGGCAATGTATACGCAGCCACCCGCGCCAGTGCCCACTACACGGTGGACGGCGCGGTGAGTGAACGCTGCAGCGGTGTGAGCTATTACAAGTTCTTGTGCGGCGTGCAGGAGCGCGGCAATTGGGCAACACTGGGCGAAAAGCTGGATGCCCTGCGCACAGAGGTGCTGCAGCACGCGGAGCTGACGGTCAGCCTGTACGGCAGCGAGGATGCCCTTGCAAAGCTGCGCACTCTGCTGCCGGACAGCCGCTTTGCTGCCGAGGGCCGCGCTGCGGCAAAGCCCTATGTGGAGCCGCTGACACCGCCGGTGAACGAAGCGTTTATCATTGACGGCGGTGTGAACTACGATGTACAGGTATGGCCCATGGAGCGCCGCAGCGACCGCAAGGCGCTGGCCCGCGTGATGAGCTACGAATACCTGTGGCACAACATCCGTGAGGTGGGCGGCGCTTACGGCACCGGAATGCTCTCCTCGGACGGCGTGGAATACCTGTACACCTACCGCGACCCCCATGTAAAGGAAAGCTACGACACCTTTGCAAAAGGTCCGGCAGAACTGGCAGCACGGGAGTACACCGAAAAAGACCTGAACGATTTTATTGTGGGTACTGTGGCCAAGCTGGACACCCCTCGCAAGCCGCGTGCTGAGGCCCGCGAGACGGACCGCCGGTATTTCTGCGGCATCACTGATGAAATGATGGCGGCAGACCGCAAGGCCCTGTGTGCGGTGGATGCCGCACTGCTGAAGGAGCAGGCCGCAGAGCTGGGTGCCGCCATGGCAAACGGCGTGCGGGTGGTGTTTGGCAGCAAGGATGCTGTGGAAGCCGCAAAAGACCTGTTTGATACGGTAGAGACACTGTAAGCAAAGAGTCTTCCATCCCGCCCGGGACATGCTCTGACAGGATAAAAGTGCCTGATGATACGAAAAATGTCATCGGGCACTTTTACTTTTTGTAAAGAAACGGAAAAATTTAAAAAGCAGGGTTGACGCAGCAAAAAAGCAGTGGTAAAGTAATGGGCGGAAAAGGCAAAAGTGTCTTTTACAACAGGAAAACGAGGTGGTTGTCATGGAACCTGCTGGCAGTAGCAGCAGTCTTTCTCCCCGATTACTTTATATGATGGCAGCCGCCGTTTCTGCTTTGCGCAGACCCTGCTGTGTGTGAATGCACACGGTGCGTGTTTGCGTTCCCTGAAAAGAAGAAAGAGCTGCCACTGAAAAGGAGGCAGCTTTTTTATGTCTGAAATCTCGATCGATACCCTCAAGACCATGCTGGCAAATCTGGACGATGCCAAGAAATACCAGAGCCTGCGGGATGTGATGGAAACTCTGCCCGCGCCCGACCTTGCGGCGGTATTTGAGGATCTGCCTGCAGAAAAGCTCCCGGTGCTGTTCCGTCTGTGCCCGAAGGATCTGGCCGCAGATGTGTTCACCGAACTGACCCCTGAGACCCAGCAGAAGCTGATCGACGGCCTGACCGATACCGAGCTGAAGGCTGTTGTGGACGAACTGTTCGTGGACGATGCCACCGACCTTGTGGAGGAAATGCCTGCCAACGTGGTCAAGCGCATTCTGGGTCAGGCCGACCCCACCACCCGCCGCATGATCAACTAGCTGCTCAAGTACCCGGAGGACTCGGCCGGCGGCGTGATGACCACCGAGCTGATGGAGCTGCGGCCGGACATGACCGTGGCACAGGCTATGGAGGCCATCCGCAGGAATGGCTTTGACAAGGAGACCATCAACAACTGCTATGTGACCGATGACAGCCGCAGGCTGATCGGCGTGGTGTCCCTGCGGGCGCTGGTGCTGGCAAAGAACACAGAAGAGCCTATCAAGGACCTGATGGATTCCAATGTGGTCAGCGTGAGCACCACCACCGATCAGGAGGATGTTTCCAACCTGTTCGAGAAATACGGCTTTCTGGCTATTCCGGTGGTGGACGCCGAGAACCGGTTGGTGGGCATCGTGACCATTGACGATGCTATCAGCATCCTGCAGGACGAGGCCAGCGAAGATATTGCAAAGATGAACGCAATCGGCCCCTCCGACAAGCCCTACTTCAAGCAGAGCATGTGGGACCTGTACAAGAGCCGTGCGCCGTGGCTGCTGTTCCTGATGATCAGCGCCACCTTCTCCAGTCTGGTCATTCGCGGATACGAGGATGCACTGGCCGCTGTGACCGTGCTGACTGCATACATCCCCATGCTGACCGACGCAGGCGGCAACGCGGGCAGCCAGAGCACCTCCACCATCATCCGCGGCATGGCGGTGGGCGATATCCAGCCCCACGATCTGCCACTCATCCTCTGGCGCGAGAGCCGCGTGGCCTTGCTGTGCGGCGGCACGCTGGCCGTATGCAACTTTGTAAAGCTGCTGGTGTTTGACCGCATCGCGGCTCCGGTGGCGCTGGTGGTGTGCCTGACTTTGATCTGCACCATCCTGCTCTCGCAGATCATCGGCGGCATTCTGCCGGTGGCGGCAGAAAAGCTGCATGTGGATCCGGCCGTGATGGCTTCACCCCTGATCACCACCATTGTGGATACCACCACGCTGCTGATCTACTTCAACATTGCAAAGATGCTGCTGCATCTGTAAAAGATACTCGGATCGGAATGCCCGGAGGCTCAGGAAAGCTTCCGGGCATTTTCTTTGCAAAAGGCGAGCGGCAGAAACCGGGAATGACAGGAGATTTGCAGAAAATTGCAGAAATGAAGCGAAAAAATGCGGAAGAACAGGGATGAACTATTCCTGAAAATATTTTTCAAGATATACAAGAAATGAAAAAGCTGCCAAAACCGGACGATGCAACATTTTGTAATCTTTTTGAGAGAAAAATGACATAATTTTTTTGCTTTTGTAGGGAGGTTGCAAATGTATGAAAAATTGTGATGTTTCGAGAAAAGAAATTGGCGGGCCCAAAAAGCATTTGTTGAAATAGCACAAAAGAACTCCTTCAATCTTGTGAACTTGTTCTCTTGAACAGTGGGGTGCTGCAAGGGTATAATACGAACAGGAATTACAGGTGCATGCAAGATTGCTCCTGTGAAAATGCTGAGATACGAATTGAAGGAGAACATTATTATGAAAATGATTTCGCGTCGTGACTTCCTGAAGGCATCTGCTGTTGTTGGTGCAACTGCTGCTATGACCGCCTGCGGCGGCTCTTCCAGCACCTCTACTGCTGCTTCTTCTGTTGCTGCATCTTCTGCTGCTTCCAGCGCTGCTGCAACCAACGGTTCCGCAAACATCGGCGTGTGCATCTATCAGTTTGCTGATAACTTCATGACCCTGTACCGCTCCGATCTGGAAGAGTACCTGAAGGACATGGGCTACTCCGTCACCATCATGGACGGCAAGAACGACCAGAACACCCAGACCGAGCAGATCAACACCTTCCTGCAGCAGGGCGTGGACGTGCTGGTCATCAACCCTGTCCAGACCACTTCCGCACAGACCATCGTTGATACCGTCAAGCCCTCTGAGACTCCTATCGTCTTCATCAACCGTGAGCCCGACAAGAGCGTTCTGGACTCCTACGCAGACAAGTGCTGCTACGTTGGTGCTGACGCACGTCAGTCCGGTACTTATCAGGGCGAGCTGATCCTGGAGACCGAGACTCAGGGCGATATCAACGGCGACGGCAAGGTTACTTACATTATGTGCAAGGGCGACCCCGAGAACATCGACGCTCAGTACCGCACCGAGTACTCCATCAAGGCCCTGACCGATGCAGGCAAGGAAGTTGAGTGCCTGTACGAGTACCTGGACAACTGGGATCAGACCACCGCTCAGCAGGACGTTGCAAACGCTCTGTCTCAGTACGGCGACAAGATCGAAGTTGTCTTCTGCAACAACGACGCAATGGCACTGGGCGCTCTGCAGTCCATCCAGCAGGCTAACCGCACCGTCGGCAAGGACGTCTACCTGGTGGGCGTCGATGCTCTGTCTGAGGCTGTGCAGAACGTTGTGGACGGCAACATGACCGGTACCGTGCTGAACGACGACGTGGGCCAGGCTACCGCAGCTGCTGAGGCTACCAAGCTGTACGTTGAAGGCTCCAAGGTTGAGCAGTACTACTGGGTCGACTATGTGAAGGTGACCAAGGACAACGCTTCCGAGTACGTGAAGTAAGACCAAAGTTTTCCTGAAACAATGCAAGGTGCGCAGTGGACCTTGACGGCTTGAGCAAAGCTATAAAGCGCGTGCGTGCGAGAAATATTCTCCGCGCACGCGCCTTGTTTTGAAAAAAGGTTTTTCTGCGGCCTTATAATAAACGACAAGGAGGCTCTGCGGAACAATGTCAGAATACCGTCTGGTAATGAAAGGCGTGGTCAAGACCTTCCCCGGCGTCAAAGCGCTGGATCACGCCCAGTTGGAGCTTCGCCCCGGTAAGGTCATGGCGCTGATGGGTGAAAACGGCGCCGGTAAGTCCACACTGATGAAATGCATGTTTGGCATTTACAAGATGGACGAGGGCGAAATTGAATACGAGGGCGAAAAAGTTACCATCACCACCCCTCTGGATGCACTGAACCGCGGCATTGCCATGGTGCATCAGGAACTGCAGCCGATTCCGGCACGCACCGTGGCCGAGAACATCTGGCTGGGTCGCTACCCCACCAAAAAGTACGGCCCTGTTACGGTGGTGGATCACGCCAAAATGTACAAGGATACGGAGGAGCTGCTGAAAAAGCTGAAGCTGGAGATCAATCCCCGTGCAAAGCTTGGCTCTCTGAGCATCGCACAGATGCAGATGGTGGAAATTGCAAAGGCTGTTTCCGCAAACTGCAAGGTGCTGATCCTGGACGAACCCACTTCCTCACTGACCGCAAACGAAGTTGAGTCGCTGTTCCGCATCATGCGCGAGCTGAAGGCTTTGGGCGTGGCACTGGTCTATATCAGCCACAAGATGGACGAGATCAAGGTGATCGCGGACGAAGTCACCATCATGCGCGATGGCCAGTACATCGGTAAGTGGGACGTTGCCAACATGACCAAGGAGCAGATCATTGCAAAGATGGTGGGCCGTGAGCTGTCCAACCTGTATCCCCCGCTGGAGAACCATCCCTCGGACGAGGTGATGATGAAGGTGGAGGACTTTACATCCATCCATCCGCGCTCCTTCCGCCACTGCAGCTTCGAGGTCAAAAAAGGCGAGATCCTGGGCGTGGCCGGTCTGGTGGGCGCACAGCGCACCGAGCTGATGGAAGGCATCTTTGGTCTGCGTGCCCACACAGAGGGCAAGGTGTGGATCAAGGGCGAAGAGGTGAACATCAAGCAGCCCCGCGACGCCATCCAGAAGAGCGTGGCTCTGCTGACCGAGGACCGCCGTGCCACCGGCATCATGGGTGTGCTGAGTGTTGCGGATAACATCTCCATTGCATCGCTGGATGCTCTGCGCAAGGGCCCCATCATGCTGGACAACAAGAAGATCCTGGATCTGGTGGCTACCAACAAGGAAAAGAATGGCCATCAAGGTGCCCAGCCCCAAGACCCAGATCAAGAGCCTTTCCGGCGGCAACCAGCAGAAGGTGCTGATCGCCCGCTGGCTGGCCAACAACCCCGATGTGCTCATTCTGGACGAGCCTACCCGCGGCATCGACGTCGGTGCAAAGTATGAAATTTACTGCATCATCGCCGATCTGGCCAAGCAGGGCAAGAGCATTATCATGATCTCCTCCGAAATGAGCGAGATCATCGGTATGTCCAACCGTGTCATGGTCATGTGCGATGGCCGCATCACCGGCTTTATCGACGGCAAGGACGCTACGCAGGAGAACATCATGGCGCTGGCTACCCAGTTCGAGACCGCACCCACCGCTGCGGCAAATCAGTAATTAAGGAGGCTGTCTATCGTGGAAGCTACCAAAAAATTGAATGGCAAGGCTGTGGGCAAGTGGCTCAGCAACAACGCCATTATTATGATGATGCTGGCCATCACTCTGATCGTTGGCATCATGCACCCCAACTTCTTCTCCGGCACAAACATGATCAACCTGTTCAAGAACGTGTCCATCCGCTACATCATCGCTCTGGGCATTTCCGGCTGCCTGATCACCACCGGTAACGACCTGTCCGCTGGCCGTCTGGCTGGTTTTGCCGCATGTCTGGCCTGCATTTTTGCGCAGACCGAAGGCGCTTCCGGCAAGTTCTACCCCAATATGCCCACCCTGTCCACCCCCGTGGTGTTCATTCTGGTTATTGCCATCTGCGCCATCGTGGGTCTGTGCAATGGTCTGGTGGTCAGCTACCTGAAGGTGCAGCCCTTCATTGCTACCTTGGGTATGCAGCAGGTGGTCTACGGTATCTGCCTTGTGTACACCGGCGGTACCCCCATCGGCTCTTTGAACAAAAACTTCACCTCTCTGGCCTCCAACACCATCATCGGTGTGCCCGTGCTGATCTGGATCGCTTTGGTGGTGGCTGCATGCTTCTGGTTCCTGTACAACAAGACCCGCCACGGCAAGTACATGTACGCCATCGGCGGCAACGAGGCTGCTGCTGAGGTGGCCGGTGTCAACGTGCACGCTACCAAGATCCGCATCTACATTCTGGCCTCCTGCATGTTCGGTCTGGCAGGCTGCCTGCTGGCTGCTAAGTCCGGCGGCGCTTCGGTCAACACCGCTATGGGTTATGAGCTGGACGCTATCGCAGCCTGCACCATCGGCGGCGTTTCCACCACCGGCGGCGTTGGTACTGTTCCCGGCGTTCTGGTCGGCGTTCTGGTCTTTGAGCTGATGAAGGTGGCTCTGCAGTTCATGAACGTGAACTCCTCCTACACCTACATCGTTCAGGGCCTTGTCATTATCGTGGCTGTGGCTATCGATATCCGCAAGTATCTGGCAAAGAAGTAAGAGCTTTTTCTGTGGGTCGTCTGCTTTTGGGCGGCGGCCCGCTTTTTTTATTTGCATTTGTGTGGTATCATAAAGAAAAACAACATCAGGAGGTGTGCTTATGGCACAGGAAAACCGAACAAGGGAGCAGTTCACAGAGGAGCTTGCCCGGCGGGAAGCTGCCCTTGCGGCCCGGGAAGAACAGCTTGCACAGGAGCAGGCAGAGTTGGCCGCGCAGAAGGTAGATTTTGAGGAAGGAAAAAAGAGCCTGCTGAACAACGGCGACAAAAACTTTGTGAATGCGAAAGAAAAAATGTACGACCATTTTCCGCTGACCGTGCACCAGATGGATATTATCATCGGGGTACTGTTTGCACTGATCGCACTGTTCCTTGTGCTGGGGGTGACCCATACCAGCTTCTTCGGGCTGTTCGGAGGGTAAGTGCGTTCCTTTTCTGCAGCAGGTGATTGCATTTCATCCGCAATATGCGTATAATTTAGGATAAAAGCTCTGCCGCACTGCGGCGGCAGGAAGAGGAGTGGTGATCTTGAAAAAGAAATGGCTCGCGGCGGTGCTGGCCGGAGCTTTGCTGGCAGCAGCACTGCTGAGCGGATGCTCGTCGGTGGAGACCGTTAAACGGCTACGCTTCGGCGTGGCTGGCGAGGGCGGCATCTACCGAGAGTTCGGTGAGCGGTTCGCAGCATTGGAAAACGAGACGGACAACGGGCAGGTGGAGTTGAAGGCTACCGCCGGTTCCGCAGCGAACCTGCGTCTGCTGGCCGGCGAATACCTGCAGCTGGCCATTGCACAGGCAGACCTTGTGCAGGATGCCTATGACCAGACCGGCATCTTTGCCGACGAGGAGGAAAGCCGGGGCTTTGGTGCCGTGGCGGCGCTGTACACCGAGACCTGTCAGGTGGTGGTGCGGGCGGATTCCGACATCCAGTCCATTGAGGACCTGCATGGCAGGACGGTGAGCATTGGCGCGGAGGAATCTGGTTCGGAGCAGAACGCGCGGCAGATCTTATCTGCCTATGGTCTGAACGACAAGATGGTGAGCATGGTAAACCTGAACTATGAGGATGCCGCTGCCCAGCTGAAGGCGGGCAGGGTGGATGCCATCTTTATGACAGTGGGCGCGCCCAGCCCGGTGCTGACCGCTCTGGCAGACGAGTGCGGTATCCGGCTGCTGAACGTGGACGGTGCGGCAGCACAGCGCCTGCAGAGCGCTTACAGCGCCTACAGCGGCGTTACGCTGCCGGCAGGCACCTATCCCGGACAGACGGAGGAGGTGCAGACGGTGGGCGTGAAAGCCGTTCTACTGGCCAGCAACGCGCTGCCTGCAAAGCAGGTGCAGCAGCTGACACAGCTTCTGTTCTCCAGCCGGGAAGGGCTGGAAGAGCAGCTGGGCATCCCGCTGGACCCGGAGGAAAACGCAGTAGAGGGCGTTGGCATCCCGTTTCATGCGGGTGCGGCCGCATATTATAAGGCGGCAGGAATTACGGTCGATGAAGCGGCTGGGAACTGAGGGAAAGTAGAGCAATGAAAATCGAATTGGATATGTATCAGACACTGGCCGTTGCTGTGCTGGTGCTGATGCTGGGCAAATTTTTGCGGGCAAGGGTGCAGGTGCTGGAACGATTCTGCATTCCGGCTCCGGTCATTGGCGGCGTGCTGTTCGCCATTTTTACCTGTGTGTGCTATGTGACCGGCGTTGCCGAGTTTGCATTTGATGATATTCTAAAGGAAGTCTGCATGGTGATGTTCTTCACTTCAGTGGGCTTCCAGGCAAACCTCAAGGTGCTGAAAAGCGGCGGAAGAGCGATGATCGTGTTTCTGGGCGTGGTCATCGTGCTGATCGTCAGCCAGAACTTTGTGGCCGTGGGGCTGGCAAAGCTGCTGGGCGTGGATGCGCTGGTGGGCCTTTGCACCGGCTCCATCCCCATGGTGGGCGGTCACGGCACCGCCGGTGCCTTTGGCCCGGTGCTGGAGGACTTTGGCATTCAGGGGGCCACCACCCTGTGTACGGCAGCGGCCACCTATGGCCTGATCGCGGGCAGCATGATGGGCGGCCCCATCGGCAAGATGCTCATTGAGCGGCACAACCTGCTGGCCACGGTGGTACCGGAGGATGACAGCCTGCTGGTGGAAGAAGAAATGAAGCACGAGCGCCACACCACCATGTACCCAGCGGCAAGCTTTCAGCTGATCGTCGCCATGGGCATCGGCACAGTGCTCTCGAAGCTTCTGAGCCTGACGGGCATGACCTTCCCCATCTATATCGGTGCCATGATCGCGGCGGCCATCATCCGCAATGTGGGTGAGTATGGCGGCGGATACACCGTGTATATGGGCGAGATCAATGACATTGGCGGCATCTGCCTTTCGTTGTTCCTGGGTATGGCCATGATCACCCTGAAGCTGTGGCAGCTGGCAGAGCTGGCCCTGCCGCTGATCGTGCTGCTGGCCGGGCAGACCCTGTTCATGATCCTGTATGTGGTGCTGGTAGTGTTCAACATCATGGGCCGCGATTACGACGCGGCGGTGATCGTATCCGGCACCTGCGGCTTTGGCATGGGCGCAACGCCCAACGCTATGGCCAACATGCAGGCCATCTGCGATAAATATTCGCCCTCGGTCAAGGCGTATCTGCTGATCCCGCTGGTGGGCAGTCTGTTTGCGGACTTTCTGAACAGTCTGGTCATTACGGTGTTCATCAATTTTATCTGAAGCTGATCTTTACAGTTCGGGCGGGCTTCCGCACCGGGAAAGGAGACGTGCAATGTCGCTTTATCACCATCTGAAAATGTGGCTCGGAAAAAAGCGGGAGCATCCCCATGAGGAAGAAACCGTGGCCTTGCCGGAAATCCATACCGGCAAGGTGGCACATCATACGGATGCGGACGGTACTCCGGCGGCAGATAAGCCGATCCACTATGATAACGTGGCTATCCCGGAAGTGCATATCCACCCGCGGCGCAAATAACCCCGATTGCTAAAAGAATAGTTCCACGCCGGACAGCCCGGAGCGAATACGCAGGCTGTTCCGGATCACAGGAAGCAGAAAAGCTCCCGTCCATCATCAGGACGGGAGCTTTTTTGCTTGCGGTAAGATCAGCGGCTTAGAGGAACACGTACTTCAGGATGAACATCACAGTCAGCACGTACATCAGGGGGCTGATCTTCTTTTCCTTGGCCTTGCCGGAGATGACGTTGATGATGGTCCAGGAGATGACGCCGATGGCGATGCCCTCGGAAATGCTGTAAGCGGTGGGCATGGCCAGAATGGTCAGGAAGGCGGGGATACCCTCGCTGGGGTCATTGAAGTCGATCTTGACGGCGGAACCCATCATATAGAAGCCCACGATGATCAGGGCCGGAGCCGTTGCAAAGGACGGGATGGTGAGGAACAGAGGGCTGAAGATGGTGGCCAGCAGGAACAGAACGCCGGTGGTCATAGCGGTCAGGCCGGTGCGGCCGCCCTCGGTCACGCCGGAGGCGCTCTCCACATAGGTGGTGGTGGTGGAAGTGCCCAGCACAGCGCCTGCGCAGGTGGCGATGGAGTCGGCCATCAGTGCGCCCTTGATGTGGGGCAGCTTGCCGTCCTCGTCCAGCATGTCGGCCTTGGAGGCAACACCGATCAGGGTGCCCAGAGTATCGAACAGGTCAACGAACAGGAAGGAGAACATGACGGCGAAGAAGTTCAGGATGCCAACGCCGGAGAAATCGGTCTTGAATACCTGACCGAAGGTCTTGCCCAGCGCGGAGAAGTCGAAGCTGACAAAAGCGGTGGGGATAACGGAGTACATGCCTGCGTCGGGGTTGGGAACATAGATGCCGGCGATCTCGCAGAGGATGCCCAGCACCCATGTGATAAGAATGCCGTACAGGATGCCGCCCTTGACCTTCTTTACCAGCAGGATGGCGGTGATCACGATACCCAACAGGGCAAGGATCGCGCCCATGCCCACGCTGGAGAAGGTCTCGCCCTTGAAGTGCTGGTAGGTGACGAGGGTGGAATCGCTGTTGACGATCAGTTTTGCGTTCTGCAGGCCAACGAAAGCAACGAACAGGCCGATGCCCACGCTGACGGCGCTCTTCAGGGTCATGGGGATGGCATTGAAGATGCCCTCACGGACATTGGTGAGGGACAGCACGATGAAGATGATGCCCTCTACAAAGACGGCCATCAGGGCCAACTGCCAGCTGTAGCCCATGGTGAGAACGACCGTGTAGGAGAAGTAGGCGTTCAGGCCCATGCCGGGTGCCAGTGCAAACGGATAGTTGGCAAGCAGAGCCATAAGCGCAGTGCCAACAAAGGATGCCAGCGCGGTGGCGATCAGAACGGCTTCCGAATCCATGCCGGAAGCAGAAAGGATGTTGGGATTGACCGCAAGGATGTAAGCCATGGTCATGAAGGTGGTGATACCTGCCATGATCTCGGTCTTGACATCGGTGTGGTTCTCCTTCAGATGAAAGATGTTTTCTAACATGAGGAACCTCCTGATTCAGATAAAACATCCCGTCCGTGCGTGGGACGGGAAAGAACAGAACCTATTGTAACATTTTACAAAAGCATTTGTCCACAGAATAAACACACTTTTTTCATTTTCTGTCCAAAAATCGCAAATGAGTATGACTTTGAAGGTTTTCTGCGGGTCTGCCACAAATTTTGATGGAGAAAAAACACTGCTTTTGAAAAGATACGAAACAGCGATGAATTACAAGAGACGAAAGTATACGAATCGGATTCTTAAATTTAAAATATACACTATGGCCCTGTAAAAGTGCACACTGTTGGGAAAGCAGCACCAGTGGTATCCTTTGCCATAGCCCAGCACACCAGGGCGGAAAGGAGCTGATACCCAACACCATGGGGCAGACAAAACAGGCCAGAGGGCTGGCCAGCCTGAGCCGAGCCACGGACACCCTGAGCACCCTGCTGGCACAGCAGATGCGGGAACTGAATGCCCGGCAGAAGGCGGCAAAAAAGGAAGGCGCATCGGGAGCAGGCACCATGAAAGACCTCAAGGAGGCCACGGCGGTGCTCAAGGATCTGGCCGGTGTAGCCAAGACCCTGAACGATCAGGGGGCACAGGCAGAAGGAGCGGAGTGCGGCGTGGTGCTGCTGCCGACGGTGGAGGAAGAACCATGAGCATTGTACAAGCAAGAGTGCCGGTGGTCTGGCGGCCCCAGCCGCGGCAGGCCGAATTTATGAGCCGCCCGGAACCGGAAGCGCTGTACGGCGGTGCAGCAGGCGGCGGAAAGAGCGACGCGCTGGTGATCGAAGCGCTGCGGCAGGTGCACATTCCGCACTACCGGGCGCTGATCCTGCGCAAGACCTACCCGCAGCTTTCCGATTTGGTGGACAAGAGCCAGGTGTACTACCACAGGGCGTTCCCGCAGGCACAGTACAACGCCACGGCCCATGTGTGGAACTTCCCCAGCGGGGCAAAAATTTACTTTGGCTCCATGCAGTACACCAAGGATCGTACCAATTATCAGGGCAAGGCCTTCGATTTTATCGGCTTTGACGAGCTGACCCACTTTGAATGGGAAGAGTACAGCTACATGATGAGCCGCAACCGTCCCACCGGCCCGGGCACCCGGGTGTACATGCGGGCCACCACCAATCCCGGCGGCATCGGCCACGGGTGGGTGAAGGCACGGTTCATCACGCCCGCACCACCCGGCACGCCTATCACCGAGGAATACACGGTAAAGCTGCCGGACGGCACCGAACAGAAGCTGCAGCGGGCGCGGGTGTTCATCCCTTCCAGCATTTTTGATAACCCCGCCCTGCTGGCAAACGACCCCGGCTACCTTGCAAGCCTTGCCAGTATGCCGGAAGCAGAAAAGCAGGCGCTGCTCTACGGCAGCTGGGACAGCTTTTCCGGACAGGTGTTTACCGAATGGCGCAACGACCCGGCCCGCTACGAAGACCAGCGCTGGACCCATGTGATCGCACAGTTCACCATCCCGAAGCACTGGCAGCTCTACCGCGGGTTCGACTTTGGCTTTTCCAAGCCGTTCTCGGTGGGGTGGTACGCAGCGGACGAGGAGGGGCGGCTGTACCGCATCAAGGAGCTGTACGGCTGCACCGGCAGGCCGAACGAGGGCCTGCGCATCGACCCGGTGGAACAGGCCCGGCGCATCCGGGAGGCAGAGCAGAACGACCCGCTTTTGCGCGGCAGGGTGATCCACGGCATTGCCGATCCGGCCATCTTTGATGAGAGCCGCGGCGAGAGCATTGCCGCTATGATGGAGCGCAGCCCGAACTTCCTGCGCTGGTCCCCCGGCGACAACACCCGGCTTGCGGGCAAGATGCAGTTCCACTACCGGCTGAATTTTGATGCGGACGGCAGGCCGATGTTTCAGGTGTTCAATACCTGCAAGCACTTTATCCGCACGATCCCGAACCTTGTGTACGACGAAAGCAACGTGGAGGACATCGACACCCGGCAGGAGGATCACATTTACGACGAGTGCCGCTATGTGTTGATGGAGAACCCTATCAGCCCGCCGGTTCGCTGTGCTGCGCCGCCCATGCCCGACGACCCGCTGAACCTGCACAAGCGGGCAAGATTTTACAGAATTTAAAGGAGAAACGCAATGGACGATTACGAGAACGAAGCTTTGCCCGTGGGTGAAGCACAGGTGGCCGAGGCCATGCAGACCTTGCAGCGGTACAAGGCGGGCAAGGCTGCGCTGGACAAGCGCATTGTGGATAACGAGCTGTGGTTCCGCATGGGCCATTGGAAGAACTACCAGAACCCCATGATGCCCGGCAAGGCTCAGCCTTCCAGCGGGTGGCTGTTCAACAGCATTGCCAACAAGCACGCCGATGCCATGGACAACTACCCGGAACCGAACGTGCTGCCCCGAGAGGCGGATGACGAGGACACCGCACGGGCACTTTCCAGCGTATTGCCGGTGGTGCTGGAACAGGCCGACTACGAGCAGGTGTACAGCGACTGCTGGTGGCGCAAGCTCAAACAGGGCACCGGCGTGACCGGCATCTTCTGGGACCCTGCAATGCGCGGCGGCATTGGCGACATTGCGGTGCGCAGCGTGAACCTGCTGATGCTCTACTGGGAGCCGGGCGTGGCGGATATTCAGGCATCGCCGGACTTTTTCAGCCTGAGCCTTGAGGACACGGCCCGGCTGTGCGCGCAGTACCCGCAGCTGGCAGGACACACCGCCAGCGTGCTGGACGTGCCCCGGTACATCCACGATGAAGGGCAGGACACCAGCTCCAAGAGCGTGGTGGTGGACTGGTACTACAAGCGCCCGGATGAAACGGGGCGCATGGTGCTGCACTACTGCAAGTTCTGCAACGGCGTGGTGCTGTACGCCAGCCAGAACGACCCGGCGCTGGCAGAAAGCGGCCTGTATGACCACGGGCAGTACCCCTTTGTATTTGACCCGCTGTTCGTGGAGGAGGACAGCCCGGCGGGCTTTGGCTACATCGATGTGATGAAGGACTGCCAGACGGCCATTGATAAGATGAACCATGCCATGGACGAGAACGTGCTGCTGAGTGCAAAGCAGCGGTATGTGCTCAGCGACACGGCAGGGGTCAACGAGGAAGAGCTGGCCGATTTCAGCCGGGACATCGTGCATGTGGTGGGACGGCTCAACGACGACAGTTTTCGTCCGCTGCAGACGGCGGGCCTGCAGGGCAACAGCCTGAGTTACCGCCAGAGCCGCATTGAAGAGCTGAAGGAGATCAGCGGCAACCGGGACATGACGCAGGGCGGCACTGCCGGAGGCGTGACTGCAGCCAGCGCCATTGCGGCCTTGCAGGAGGCAGGCAGCAAACTCAGCCGCGATATGCTCAAGAGCGCCTACCGTGCTTTTGCAAAGCAGTGCTATCTCATCATCGAGCTGATGCGCCAGTTCTACGACGAGCAGCGGGTATTCCGTATCGTGGGCGAAAGCGGCGAGAGCCGGTTCGTGCCCTTCTCGGCGCAGGCGCTGCGGGCGGTGCCCGGCGGCAGCGTGGGCGGCGTGGAACTGGGCAGCCGGGAGCCGATCTTTGACATCGTGGTGAGCGCCGCCAAGAAGAGCACCTTCAGCCGCCTTTCCCAGAACGAGACGGCCAAGGAGTGCTATCAGCTGGGATTTTCAAGCCGGAAAATGCCGATGCCGCCCTTGCGGCACTGGAAATGATGGACTTTGAAGGCATTGAGAAGGTGCGCCAGAGGGTGCGGCAGAACGGCACCCTTGCCCAGCAGCTGGCTAGGATGCAGCAGCAGATGGCACAGATGGCAGCGGTGATCGCCCAGCAGGGCACCGGGCCTGACGAACCGGCCCGCAGTGCAGGCGGTGCGTCTGCGCAGAAGGACGGGCAGGCGGTAAAGCTGGCGGGCCTTGGCAATGCCCTGCCGGTGGCCGCCGCTGCACGTGCCATGGACATCCATTAAAAAGGAGGTGAATTTTATGATGAAAGTTTGTTACAGCGAGATGGATACCCCCGCCGGGCTGAGCTGCCGGCTGGAAGCTGACGGTCATGCAGGCTATGCGCCTGCCGGGCAGGACATCGTTTGTGCAGGAGCCAGCACCGTGATGCAGGGCCTTGTGTACCTGCTGGCCGGGGAAGAGAATGCCCACAGCGAGGCCTTTGATGAGCCGGACGGCCCGCGTCTGGCAGTGAGCGTGGATGCGCCCTGCGAAGAATGGGTGCGCGGTGCCTTTGAGCTGGCCAAAGCCTGCTTTGTGCTGCTGGCCGAACGCTACCCGGAGAATGTCCGCTTTGCAGATGTGAGCCGCAGAGGAAAGGAGAGCATGATGGATCTGCAGCTGTTTGCAGCGGAGGCGACCGCCGCCTGCGGCGGAAACAGGGAGCCGAGGCTGGGGCAGCGGCCAGCAGAACACGAGTGCCGCTCAAGGCACGAAGTGGACGCTGGGAGCCGCAACCCGTGGGGAGCCTTTATGCTACAGCTCTTTGCAGAGGGAGAAGCCGCTCCCCCTGCCCTGAGCGAAGCGCAGACCCGGCAGGCGGTGGCCTCCGGCACCATGAAGCCGGACGAAGCAAAAGTACCCGCTGCGCCGCAGGCTTCGGCAGAAAACCGTAGAGCTGCAGCCGGAAAAGCCCCGGCAGGAACTGCCTGTGCAGCGCCCGGAACTGCCGCCGCTGTCCAGCTTTGCCCGCAGCACACAGGCTGCTGTGCACAGCCTGCATGCCCGCTGGGCGGCAGAGGAAGCGGCCATGCGCCGCAGCCAGCCGGACTTCGACCTGCAGAACGAGCTGCGTAGCCCGGAGATGCGCCGCCTGATGCAGCTGCCCGGCATGAGGGTGCGGGATGCGTACCGTCTGGCCCACTACGACGAAAACCTGCGCACTGCAGCGCAGGCTGTGGAGCAGGGCGTGGTGGAACGCATTCAGCAGCGGGCCGCACGGCCCACCGAAAACGGCATCCGGCCCGGCGGCGCGGCTACCGTCCGCCCGGATGTAGCCAGCATGACCCGCGCCCAGCGAGAAGCACTGGAACGCCGTGTGCTCCACGGAGCACAGATCGAATTGTGACTATTTTACAAGAGAAAGGAATATGAGCATGAACAAGAATTTCAACATCCAGCTGTTTGCGGAAAACCTGAACACCACCGCTACCATGTCGAAAGAGATGAAGACCTTCTACGAGAAGCGTCTCATCGATCAGGCAGAGCCGCGTCTGGTGCACGACCAGTTTGCGGACTACTACCCTGTGCCCCAGAACGGCGGCAAGAGCATCGAGTTCCGCAAGTACGACAGCCTGCCCAAGGCATCCACTCCGCTGACCGAGGGCGTGACCCCGAACGGTCAGGCACTGAATGTGACCACCATTACCAGCGATCTGCACCAGTACGGCGGCTGGACTCCGCTGACCGACGTGCTGCAGATGACCGCCATTGACAACAATGTGGTGCAGGCCACCCGTGTGCTGGCAAGTCAGGCAGGCCGCACCATGGACAGCATTACCCGCGATGTGCTGGCGGGCGGCACCAATGTGATCTATGCGCCCAAGCTGGCCGCAGACGGCACCGAGACTGCCGTTGCCAGCCGCAAGGCACTGGACAAGACCTGCACCCTGACCCCGAAGCTGTTCTTTCAGGCAGCGGCGCAGCTGGGCGCGATGAACGCCGACCCCATCGGCGACAGCTACATTGCCATCATCCACCCCTACGCCGCCTACGACCTGAAGACCAGCAAGGAGTTCATTGAGGTGCACAAGTACGCCGACCCGGACACCATGTTCCGCGGCGAGATCGGCAAGCTGGGCAACATCCGCTTCATCGAGACCAGCGAGGCCAAGATCTGGAAGGATTCCACCTGCCCGGACGGTCTGGCTGTGTTCGGTACGCTGGTGCTGGGTGCCCACGCCTACGGCGTGACCGAGCTGGAAGGCGGCGGTCTGGAGCACATCGTCAAGCAGCTGGGCTACGGCGACGACCCGCTGAACCAGCGCGCTTCCGTGGGCTGGAAGGGCATGCGTGCGGCAGAGCGTCTGGTGGAGCAGTACATGGTGCGCATTGAAAGTGCGTCCAGCTATTCCGCCACCGCTGCTGCAAACTGAGGAGGCGTGAGCCATGGCTGAAAAGAAAAATGTGCGCATCCGGCTGTTCAAGGATAACAGCCGCTACAAGGGCGATCTGTTCGTGAGCGTGAACGGTGTGAACTATAAGATCCGCCGCGGCGTGGAGGTGGAAGTGCCGCCCGAAGTGGCCGAGGTGCTGGAGCACAGCCAGATGCAGGATGAGCTGACCGCCGCCCGCATTGCGGCGGCAGAGAACGCCGCCCAGTAAACCCGAAACAGACAAAAAGCCCGGCTGGGGAGCCTGCCCGGCCGGGCCTTTATAAAAAGGAGAGTGAGCATATGACCGTAGGACAGGCGCTGGAACGCGCCGAAGAGCTGCGCCCGGGCAGCCGCATTGCGCTGGCCACCCGGCAGGCGTGGCTGAAGGAAGCAGACGCGATGCTGCGGGAACGCTTTTTTAAAAACAGCATCACAGATGCATACGACGATGTGGGCGCAGACCTTGCATGGGACGACAGCCTGCAGGACGACGATGTGCTGCTGGCACCGGCACCTTTTGATGCGCTGTATCCGCATTATCTGTGTGCCATGACCGATGCGGCCCTTGGTGAGACCGACCGCTACGTCGGGGAGCAGGCCCAGTACAACAGTCTGCTGGCAGATCTGGCGGCGTGGCTGCGGCGCAGCTACCCGACCCTGACGGGTGCCCAGTGGCGCTGGTAAGGAGGTGAGAGCATGGTTCTGGCAAACAGAGCGAAGCTGCAGAACAGCCGCAGTCTTGTGCGGGTATTCGGCGGGCTGAACGAGACCTATGCCTGCTCGGAAGCAGAGTACAGCGCGGGCGTGAATTTTTCTGCCCGGGATTTCCCGGCGCTGAGCACCCGCAAGCCGCGCCGCAAGCTGAGGGAGCTGACCGGGCTGAACGGCATGTATCACCTGAACGGGCTGCTGACCGTCTGCGGGAAGGATCTGATCTACGCCGGATGCCGACGGCGCGAACCCAGTGACCTGCACCGAGGCAGTGACCGACGGCAAAAAGGCACTGGTGGGCATTGGTACAAAAATCCTGATCTTCCCGGACAAGGTAGCCTTTGATACAGCGGACGGAAGTGTTTCGGCACTGGGAGCTGTATGGCAGGCAGAGGGACAGAGCGTGCAGTTTGCACCCTGCGATGCCGCGGGCAAGGCCTACGAGGTGAGCGGTTACGGCAAGGAGGAACCGGAGAAGCCTGCAGACGGACAGCTCTTTTGAAGGTGGAGGACGAGGAGCACCCATGGGCCAGCACCAGCACACTGGAAGAGTACAGCGCATCCTCCGGCAGCTGGACGGCAGTGCCGCTGGAATACTGCCGCATCACAGCGGCGGGCGCGCAGAGGCTATTTGCCCAGTGGGACACCGTGACCGTGCAGGGCACGGCAGCACAGCAGGCTGGCATGTGGACAAAGCTGGACGGGGATCTGGTAGTTTACGATGTGCTGGAAAACGGGCTGCGCGTGCGGGTAAGCCCGGAGGGAGATCATGTTTACGGCACGCTGGTGCAGAGCGCCGAGAGCGCCCAGTGGACCAGCTTAGACGGCAAGGAGACACGCAGCTTTGCGGTGAGCACGCCGGTGCGGATGGAACGCCGCGTGCCGGATCTGGACTACGTTACCGAGTGCGACAACCGGGTATGGGGCTGCAGCAGCAAGGAAAACGTGATCTATGCCTGCCGCTTAGGCGACCCCACCAACTGGTTTTCCTACCGGGGCATTGCGGCAGACAGCTACGCAGTGACGGTGGGCAGTGATGGTGCGTTTACCGGCGCGGCCACATGCATGGGCTATGCGCTGTTCTTTAAGGAGAACACACTGCACAAGCTCTATGGCTCCAAGCCTTCGGATTTTCAGCTCACCTCGCTGCGCTGCCGGGGCGTTGCCAAAACGCGGCGCGCAGCCTGTGTGTGCTGAACGAGACGCTCTATTATCTTTCGCCGGACGGTGTGATGGCATGGGACGGCAGCATTCCAACAAAAGTGTCAGGCGCGTTGGATTCGGGCCGACTGGCCAATGTGCAGAGCGCGGTGGGCAGTGCGCTGGATGGTCGCTATTACCTGCATGTGGCCCGCGCGGCGGCAGGCGAAAATACGGCAAGGCTGCTGGTGTACGATACCGAGCGCGCGCTCTGGAGCGAAGAAAACGTGTGCTCCTACGAGATGACCAGCACCGGCGGACAGCTTTATCTGTGGGACGGGCAGGCACTGTGGGCCGCAGATCCCAGCCGCGAAGCGGACTGGCAGGCCACCGACGGTGTGGAGGAAAAGCTGAACTTTGAGCTGACCACTGGTGACATTGGGCTGGACGGGGCCGAGGACCGGTATCTTTCCCGACTGACGCTGCGGCTGGATGCCGAGTGCAGCAGTACGGTGGAGGTGGCCGCCAGCTATGACGGCGGCCCATGGGAGACGGTGGCAAGCCTGACGGCACGGGACAAGCGGCGCAGCTTTGATCTGCCGTTCGTGCCCCGGAGGCACGGCACCCTGCGGCTGCGCCTGAAGGGCAGGGGACAGATCACCCTGCGCAGCATTGCAAAAACAATGGCCGCTGCCAAGGGCGGCATTGCAGGCGGGGAGGTGTGACGAATGGCAAGCGTGATGGGCATTAACAAGATCGGCCTGCCCAAGCTCAGCGAGAACATGGACCCGGAGGATGCCCGTGCCCTGCGCAGCTACCTGTACCAGATGCAGGAACAGCTGCAGTATGTGCTGAGCAATCTGGACGTTGAGAACATGTCCGACGAGATGCGCACGAAACTGCAGAATTTATAAGGAAAGGATCATATATGGCAAACAGAAAGAAAAAGGACGAAGCGCTTGCCGCTGTGCAGGCGCAGACGGAGGGCAGCGGCCAGCCTGCCGTGCAAAGCGGCTATTCGGCGGCGGGACTGGACAGCCGCTCGGAGGTGGAAAACGCGCTGGCAAATTCCAGCTACAAGCCCAGCCAGACCGTGACGGATGCCGCAGATGCGCTGAAGGAGTGGCAGGCAAACCGCCCGGGCGATTATCAGAGCAGCTATCAGGAGCGAATCGACCAGCTTTTGAACCAGCTGCTGCAGCGTGAGAGCTTCCAGTACAGCTACACCAAGGATCCGCTCTACCGCCAGTACGAGCAGAACTATTTGCAGAACGCCCACAACGCCAGCGCAGATGCTGCGGCGCAGGCTGCAGCCCTGACCGGCGGTTATGGCTCCAGTTATGCCACGAGCGCCGCCCAGCAGGCGTATCAGCAGCAGATCGGCGCGCTGAGCAGCGCCATCCCCACGCTGTACAGTCTGGCACTGGATACGTATACAAGCGGCGGCAACGAGCTGGTGAGCCAGCTGGATCAGCTGAACAACAGCGAACAGGATGCCCAGCAACAGTACAACAACAAGCTCTCGGACTACTACACCCAGCTGCAGCAGAAGGGCGAAGCATACAACAACGCCTATGCGCAGGACTACGGCAAGTATCAGGATTATCTGAGCCAGCTGGGCACCCTGCACGATTATTACTCCGCGCAGGAACAGCAGCAGGCAGCACGCCGCCAGCAGGTGTTCAGCAATGTGATGACCGTGCTGGGTGTGCTGGGCGATGCGGTGCAGATCGTTCTCAGCGGCACCACGGGCGTTGGCTCCATGCTGAGCGGTCTGCTGAATACCGGCTACAACATCTACTCCGGCAACCGTCAGTACGAGGCAGACCGTGCGGACACTCAGTGGAACCAGCAGCTGCAGGAGCGTCAGTATCAGGACAGCCTGAACCAGCAGCGCTACGAGAACGAGACGAGCGAGCGGGAGTATCAGGACAAACTCAACCAGCAGAAATTCAACAACGATGTCACAAGCCAGAAGCTGAACATCGCACTGGGCGAGTGGAACCTGAAAAAGTCCAATGCAGCGCAGAAAGCAAGCCGCGCTGGCAGCACGGCGGCAGGCAGTAAGACTGGCGGCACTGGCACGGGCAGTACGTCCTCCGGTACAGCCAACCGCAGCACGGGCACTGCCACCCGTCTGGGCAGTTACACCTCCCGGAATGTGACGGTGCCCTACATGGCCATGCTGATGCGCAGCCAGGGCAAGAGCGATACCAGCATCAGCACCGCACTGCGGCAGGATGGCTATTCCAGCGCAGAGATCGCACAGATCCTGCAGCAGATGAGGCGCTGACCGTTCGGGTGGATACCAAACAATAAAAAGCATGTGCAGAGCACACAGGAGCCGTTCCGGCCAGAGGTGTTCTGCACATGCTTTTAGCAGAAAATAATGGCGTGCTGTTCGAGTCCCACTGGGCACCCCACCAAATAAAAAAATCCGCTGTTTTGAACAGCGGCAGAAGGTTCCCCGGTAGACATTCCTAAGGGATGGAACCCGCAGAAACTCAGCCCAACTGTTGCCCACTGTTGGGCTGCGTCAGAGCCGCCTTGTTCGAGTCCCACTGGGATACCCCACCAATAAAAAAATCCGCCGATGCAAAGCATCAGCGGATTTTGGTGGGTGCCCGGGACTCGAACCCACGGTCTCCAGATCCACAATCTGGCGCGTTAACCGACTACGCTATGGGCACCACATAGATGCGCCCGAAGGGACTCGAACCCCCGGCCCACTGCTTAGAAGGCAGTTGCTCTATCCACCTGAGCTACGGGCGCACGTTGTAATCCCATGGGTTCCATTATGGCGGCAGCTGTGTGTCGGCACACGCTGCGAGAAGTATAATACCATACAGGCCCCATTCTGTCAAGCAAAAAATGCAAAAATCTTTTTTCTTTTTTCAAAGCCCGCAAAGCACTGCTTTACAGCAGCCACATGCCCGCAAAGCCCAAAGCAAAGCCAAGCGCGGCTCCGCCCACGACATCGCGGATATGGTGCACGCCGGTCAGCACACGGCCAACACAGATGAGCACCGTGATGCCCACAATCACCCAGCCCGCCTTCGGGTAGAAATACATCCATACCATGGCCAGCACGGCAGCGCTCAGGGCGTGGCGGGAGGGGAAGGAGTGTCCCGGGTCTCCTTGTGCCGCAGCGGTTCAAAGCCGGGCTGTTCATAGGGACGCGGCAGGTTCAGCCTGTCCCGCAGGATGGTGCCGCCCCAGAAGGTAAGCCCCGGCACGAACACCGTCCGCGCAATGACGGCGGTGAGGTCCAGCGCGGCCTGACGCTGACTGCCCAGCAGCCGAAACAGCCGGACGTTCAGCAGGCAGAGCAGCACCGGATAACATACAAAAGGGATGAGCGGCAGCCAGCGGTCCAGTGCCACCACACAGCGCTTGGCTGTGGGGTGGGCATCCATCCAGCTGTGCAGGGCGTGATAATGTTCTGCGGTCAAAAAAATCCCTCCGCATCGGGCACCTGAAAAATTAAAAGCAGGTGTCCAGATAATTTTCCACATCAAAGGGTTCCGGGGTGGAATCCTTGCGCAGGTACAGCGGGTGGTGGGGGTGGCCCTTTTTGCTGCGCCTGCCAAAGGTGACCCACGGGATCTCCCGCTCCCGCGTCAGGGCCACCATCTCCCGCATCAGGCCGGGCAGATAGTCCCGCTTTTCGATCAGCGTGCCCCACGCTGCCCACATGGTGGGTTCGGTCTGGGCCAGAACGGCTTTGAGCCAGCGCAGGTTTTCGTCACACAGGGCGCGGTCCGGCACACGGTCCATATCGTTAGGGTCGGTGGCGCGCTGGGGATACACGTTGAACATGATCCAGCTGTCAAAGCCGTTGGCGGCGGCAAGACGCTCCACACTTTTCAAGGTGGGGTCCAGTGCGCCGGGCTGGGCGGTGCTGGGGTTGATGCCAATGCATACCAGCGGGTGGGTGCCAACGCGGCCCAGTACGTAACGGTAAGGCTGATATGTATGCGGCTCGTAATACCAGATGCCGCCGGGATATTCGTCGGCCTTGAGTACGGGGATCTGTTCGGTCTGCATGGAAAGAATGCTCCTATCATTGTTTGCTTTCTATTATCGTACCTGAAACTGCAGGATAAATCAACTCTTTTGTGCGGAAAATCCTCCCATAAAATCAAATTTCATGGTATACTAAAGAAGGACGCTGCGGCAGCTGGCTGCAGCGCATTGCAGATGAGAAAAAGGAGCAACTATGCTGGAAGATTACAAGAACGCACTGAAGAGCGGCCAGCGTGCTTACCGTGCCTGTGTGGCGCGCGGCCAGTCGCCGTATCTTGCGGTGCTGGACGATATTCTGGTCAATGTGAACATCGTGGCGCAGGAGCCACTGGGCCTTGTGGAGATCCCGGCGGAAAGCATCGTCGGCACAAAGACCAGCGGCCGTCACACCGCCTTTGCACCGAACTTTATGCCCCTGCTGGAGCCGGACACCGAGTTTGCAGGCAAGTGGTCGAACCTCTGCGATGCACATCTGGAAGAGGGCATCCACACCCCCATCATCGCCTACGAGTTCCTGAACAAATTCTATGTGCAGGAAGGCAACAAGCGGGTATCGGTGCTCAAGTATTTTGATGCGGTCAGGATCGCGGGCACGGTCACGCGGCTCGTCCCGGAACGGAACGACAGTCTGGAAAACCGTATCTACTACGAATTTCTGGATTTTTACAAGCTCTCCAAGGTCAACGATGTGCATTTCTCCCGTCTGGGGGGTTACGCAAAATTGCAGACGCTGGTGTGCAAGGCCAGCGGTGAAAGCTGGACGGATGATGACCGGCTGAGCTTTTCCTCCTTCTATACCATGTTCCGCCAGCAGTTTCTGGTTCTGGGCGGCGGCGGACTGAATTTGACTGCCGGCGATGCCATGCTGGTGTATCTGTCGGTCTACCGTTACGCGGATGCCTGCGAGAGTACGCCCAGCCAGATGAAGCAGAATCTGGAAAAGCTGTGGGATGAGGTGAAGGTGCTCACCGAGCCGCAGGCCGTGGCCCTTTCGCTGGAGCCGAAGCAGGGCCCAGGCGAACCGCTGCTGGCAAAGCTGAACATCTTTACAAAGCCCAGCGAGCTGCGGGTGGTGTTCCTGCACGAGCACAACGCCGAAAACAGCGCATGGGTGCGCGCCCACGACAAGGGCATCGAAGCGCTGCAGCAGGCGTTCCCGGACCGGGTATTCATCACCCGCAAAGAGAACATCGAGCCTGAGGTGGACGCGGAGCAGGTGCTGGAGGATGTGGCTCACGACAATGCCGACGTGGTGTTCACCTCAAGTGCCCGGATGCATACCGCCTGCCTGAAGGTGGCGGCCCAGCACCCCAAGACCCGCATCCTGAACTGTTCGCTCAACGCGCCGCACCCGCTGGTGCGCACTTACTATCCCCGCACGTATGAAGTGACCTATCTGCTGGGAATGCTGGCCGGCGTGCTGACCAAGGACCGACCGCGTGGGCTATGTGGCGGCAAACCCGGTGTATGGCATCCCGGCGGCAGTAAACGCCTATGCGCAGGGTCTGAAGACCGTGCGCCCGGACGCAAAGGTGGTGCTGCGCTGGGCCTGCCTGCCGGACCCGGCACACCCGCTGGACTTTCTCTGACCGGCCGGATGTGGAAATCTTCTATGCCCGGGATAACCGCGAGCCGGAAGGCACCCACCGGGATTACGGCCTTGTGCGCCGCAGCCGGACGGCAGTTTGCAGCCGCTGGGCCTGCCCGTGTGGCGGTGGGATACGTTTTATATCGAGATCATCCGCTCCATTTTTGACGGCGCGTGGGACAGCGATGCAGCGGGAGCTAGAGCCGTGAATTACTGGTGGGGCATGCGCAGCGGCGCAGAGGAAATCGATTACAGCAAAGACCTGCCCGCAGGCACTTTACAGCTGCTGGACCTGATGGAAAAGATGCTGCACGAGGATGACCTGCGCATCTTCCCGGAAGACCTGTACGCGCAGGGCATGTGCTGCACTCGCCGGAGGCCGTGGTCTACAGCCCCAAGGAATTGATGGAGATGGACTGGCTGGACGAATGCGTGGAAGGTGCGCTGCCGCACTACGATGAACTGGATGTAAAAACGCATACGCTTATGGCGATCAACGGCCTCAATACCCTGAAAGGGTTTGTGAAATAAGCGGCCCTCAGGCCGAGAGAGAACGGAGCAAACCGATGTGAAAATTCTTGCAATTTCGGATGTGCCCTCTAAAGCACTGTGGGACTACGGTACCCGCGAACATCTGGAAGGCATCGACCTGATCCTTTCCTGCGGGGATCTGCCGCAGAAGTATCTGGAATATCTTACGAACTTTACGGCTGCGCCCATCTTGTATGTCCACGGCAACCACGACGGCAGTTACAGGAAAATGAACCTGGCGGATGCATTTGTGTGGACGACAGCGTGTATGTGTGGAAGGGCCTGCGCATTATGGGACTGGGCGGCAGCATCCGCTACAATAACCGGGAGGACAGCTTCCAGTATACGGAAAGGGAAATGCGCCGCCGTGTGCGCAAACTCTGGCGCAAGGCCCATCATGTGGGCGGCATCGATCTGCTGCTCACCCACTCCCCGGCGGCTGGCCTGAACGACAGCACGGATCATGCTCACAAGGGCTTTGCGTGCTTCAATGATCTGATGGATGAATACGAGCCGCAGTGGTTCGTGCACGGCCATGTGCACCTGAACTATGATGCAAAGCTGCCGCGCGTGTGCACCCGCGGCAAGACCACCGTGATCAACGCTACCGAGCGCTATGTGTTCGAGATCCCGGACCCGGACCCCGTGATCCAGCATTATCCGTTCTGGAAAAGATGGTTTGATGTAAAATGAAAAGCTGCCTTGCATTTTTGGATGCAGGGCAGCTTTTTTACGGTTTAAAATGGAGCCTTGTGTGGGAACGGACAACCTGCCGCAAAACAGGTGCGGAGTGCTTTGCAGCAGGAGAAAAGAAGACAGGAAAAGTTACAGCTCCAGCTTGCCGGAGACTTTGTTGATCACGTAATAGGCAGCGTCTTCCTCGGGCTTGACGTATACCTTGCAGGACTGCACGCCAACCTTGTGGGTAGCGCGGTAATCGGCCTTGGCACGGTCAATGATATCGGTCACGTTGTACTGTTTGCCGCTGAACTCCACGTACAGCTCCGGTGCAAGCGGGGGACGGCCGCGGCGTGCAGGGGCCTTGGCAGATTTACGGGTCTTAGACTCCTTGGCCTCAGCGGCAGGAGCTTCCACAGCAGGAGCAGCCGCTGCGGTCTTTTTCTTTTCGGGCATAGATAAACCCCTCCTTGATCGTATTTGAATGCTGCACAGGGGGCTGCACAGCATTGGCTCCATGAAATATATTACTTATATAATAAGTTTTTAGAAATGGTTTGTAAAGTCTTTTTTGCAAAAAACTTTCGGAAAAAGGCAGGAAATCGGGTGTGAAACTCACTGGAATGCATTTTGATGCAACAGTATTACGGAACTGCCACAAAAACACGCAAAAAAGGCGGACCTTTCTGGTTTGCGCCGGGAACGCTCCCGCTACAAACCCGGCGGGTAAAAGCGGCGGCTTTCCGGCCCGGATTTACTCCCGGCAAAGCTCCTTGGCGCGTTGCACAACAGGGGCAAGAAGCTCCTCGTCCCAGTCCTCGGCAAGGGTGAACAGCAGCTGATAAACGGCGGCCTGCGCCTGACCCTGCGGGCGCTTTTGGGCCAGCGCAAACGCGGCAGAAAGCATTTGCAGCTTGAGGGTGCGGATACTCTCGGGCGCAGCCCACAGGCGGACAAAATCGTAATCGTTCGTGTTGCCGCAGGGCATGGCACAGGTGGCGCAGCCCGGGGCAACGCGGTGCTTTTCAGTCTGGACGATGGCAAGCATCCGCTGCAGCCTTTTCCTCCGGTGCATCCGGCTGCGCGGCAAGGCGCAGACCGGCGTTCAGCACCTCGTCGGTGTCGTCAGTTTTGGGCTCGTTGGTGGTGGCCCGGGCAAGCCCCACAAGGGCACCCAAAAGGGTATCTCTTGCCTGCTGAGCAGGGGTGACAGGCGCTTTTAAAAGTTCAGGCATGGCACAGTTCCTTTCAATGGTTCTTTCTGCGGAAAGTATAGCCGATTCTGCTATGTTTTACAAGATGAACAAAACGGAAATTAAAAATAAAATATAGGCTGCTTGTGAGTTTGATGCCGTTTGTGGTTATGACCCTATTTCGTGAAAAAAAGTTCTCAAAAAGCCCGCAGGCTTTTTGAGAACCCAATAAAAATAATAATTCCGCTAAAGATGCTCAGAGCGGAGCTTTTAAAATCGTGCTCTGCTCAGATCAGGCCCGGTACTTCTTTTGCCAGCAGCTCCGCCAGCTGTGCGTGGCCCTTGCGGGTCAGGTGCATGAAATCCACCTTGTTGAACTCGCAGTCCTTTGCGTCCAGGAAGTGCACGCCCTGCCGCTCGCAGATGATGCGGAGCTGCCCGGCTACACCGGCAGACTTTTCCACACAGCCATCGCCCATCACAGCGTCGTGGAAGCCTGCGCCGATGGGAGGAGGTGCCACCACCAGAATGTTGGGCTGCTTGGTGCCCCAGCAGTCTACGCTCTTTGCTTTGAGGATGAGCCGCTCCATGCCTGCAGCAATGCAGGCGGCATTGGCACCAAAGCGCTCCTTCACATCGTTCGTGCCCAGCATGATGATGAGCAGGTCGATGACCTCGTGGCTCTTGAGCAGGGCATAGATGACGCTGAGGGCATCCATAGATTCGTGGATGGGGTCCACAAATACGGTGGTGCGGCCGGAAAGACCCTCTTCGGTCACAAGGTATTCGTCGCCCAGCGCCTTCTGCAGGCGGCAGGTCCAGCGCTCCTCTTCATTGAAGCGGATGCCGTGGTCGGCGCAGTCGTTCGGGTCGGCACAGTAGCCGTGGGTGTTGGAATCACCCAGACAGAGGATATGTGTTTTCATATATGATTACTCCTTTTCCATGGTCTGCCGGAAGTAGTACACTGCGCCCACCATACCGGCATCGTTGTGCAGCTGAGCGGCGCGCACTTCCAGCCCCTCTGCAAAGGCGGGCATGACCGATGCTTTCACCTTTGCGGCAATGGGTTCGATCAGCAGTTTCTGCTGCGCGCTCACGCCGCCGCCGATCAGAATGAGCTGCGGGTTGAAGATGTGCACCATGCCTGCAAGGCCCTGTGCGATCTCGTCCGTCCAGTGGTCCAGCAGGGCAAGAACTGTCTCGTTGCCTGCTTCGGCTGCGGCAAAGATGGCGCGGCCATCCTTCCAATCGGGGTTCTTTTCCTGTGCGGCGCGCACCAGCGCGGTGGTGGCAGCGTAGCGTTCCCAGCAGCCCTTTGCGCCGCAGGTACAGTCCACACCGTCCAGCGCGTGGGTGCGGTAGTGACCCAGCTCACCGCCAAGGCCCCGTGCACCCTCCAACAAATGGCCTCCGGTCATGATGCCGCCGCCCACGCCGGTGCCAAGGGTCACACCGATCACGTCCGTATAGCCCTGTGCAGCGCCGACCCACACTTCACCCAGTGTCATGCAGTTGGCGTCGTTGGCCACTGTGACGGGCAGGCCGAAGTCCTCTTCCAGCGCAGCCTTGATAGGGCTGCCGATGTAATTGGGAAAGTTGCCGCAGGTACCGGCCACGATGCCCTTGCGGCTGTCGATCTGACCGGTGGCGGAAACGCCGATGCCCGCAAGGCTTTCCACCGGGATGGAATTTGCGGTCAAAAACTCCTTTGCGGCCCTGCGCACGGTGGTGAGAACAGGCGTCTGGTAGCCGTCAAAGCTGACGCTCTCTTCGCCCTTGAGCAGCACCCTGCCGGTCTCGTCCACGATGCCCAGCTTGACGGCAGTGCCGCCGATATCAATGCCAAAATACTGTTTCATCCGGCACACTCCATTTTACTTTTTTGCGGCGTTGATGGCACCGGTAAAGCGGGCCGTGATCTCTGCCGGGCGGGTGATGGCACCGCCCACCACCAGTGCGAATGCACCGGCTTCCAGCGCCTTGACCGCCTGCTCCGGGTAGTGGATGTGGCCCTCGGCAATGACCTTTGCCGGGCACTCTGCGGCCAGCTTATGGACAAAATCAAAGTCGATATCGTCAATGCCTTTTGTCTCCGGGGTGTAGCCGCGCATGGTGGTGCCCACAAAGTCGGCACCGGCTTCGGCGCAGGCCATGGCGTTCTCAAAGTTGTCGCAGTCGGCCATGACCAGCTGGTCGGGGTACTTTGCCTTGATGGCGCGGATGAACTGGGCAGAGGTGGAGCCGTCCGGGCGCAGGGCACCGGTGCCCTGCACGGCAAGGATGTCCACGCCGCACTCCACCAGCTCGTCCACTTCCTTCATGGTAACGGTGATGTACATGGGCGTGCCGGGGTAGTCCTTTTTGATGATGCCGATGACCGGCAGATCCACCACCTGCTTGATCTGGGTAATGTCGCGCACGGTGTTGGCACGGATGCCCACAGCACCGCTCATGGCGGCGGCTTTTGCCATCAGCGGCATCACGCCGCCCTCTTTCGTGTACAGGGGCTCGGTCTCCAGTGCCTGACAGGAGACGATCAGACCACCCTTGATCTGAGCAAACAGCTTTTCCTTATCCATCGTTCAATCCTCCATCCGAATCTTTACAACAGCCTTGCGCACGCCCACACAGCCGTGCTGTACAAGGCCGGGTTTGTGCAGCTCCGTGGGGAAGAACAGCACAAAGCGTCCTTCGCCCAGTGTGCCGGTCACGACACTGGCGCTGTCCTGAAAACCGCAGTCGCCAGTAAAATCGCCGATCTCCCTGCCGGGATTTGTGGTAAAGCCCCAGCCCTCGCTGCCGGTGATGTCGAGCTGCAGGTCGGCGTACTTTTTGTGATATTCCGGGTGGTAGCCATCGTCCGAATGGAGCGTGGCATCCATCGTGTTAATAAAAACTTCCTCGCCATCCACCTCGGTGCGGCCCAGAGGCAGGCTGGCAGGGTCGTGGGTCAGCAGGTAATCAATGGCCGTGTCGAGATTTTTGCAAAGGCCCTTGTAGCGCGTCAGGTGCTGCAGGGTATCACAGATCATAAAACGTCCCTCCAAAAACAAGCGCCCGCTCTCCCCTCTGAAAAGAGACGGAGAGGGGCGCTGCTTCAATTTTACAGCTTTGCGATGGCAGCTTCGATCATGGCCTGTGCTTCGGCCACGATGGCTTCATCTTCCGGGATCAGGCCGGGCATCGGCTCACGCACGCCGCCCAGCTCCAGACCGTACATCCGGCGCAGGATCTCCTTCTGCACGGCGTACAGGTTGCCGTGGGCTTCGCACATCTTGTAGATGATGCGGTCGGCCTCGTACTGGATCTCCTGAGCCTGCTTGATCTCGCCCTTGTTGATGTGGTCGTTCATGGCCAGATACAGCTCCGGCATGACGGCGTAGGTGCCGCCGATGCCGCCGTCTGCGCCGATGACGCGGCCGGAAACGAACTGCTCATCGGGGCCGTTGAACACCACAAAATTCCCCTCGCCGCGGGCGGCAATGCCGGCATCCTTGAACATCTGGATGTCCTGCGTGGGCATGGAGCTGTTCTTCACAGCCACTACATTGGGGTTCTTGAGCATTTCCTTCAGCAGGCTCATGGTCAGGCCGGTGCCTGCCAGCTGCGGGATGTTGTAGATGACGAACTCGGTGTTGGGAGCAGCAGCGGACATATCGTTCCAGTATTTTGCAATGGCGTACTCCGGCAGGTGGAAGTAGATGGGAGGAATGGATGCAATGGCGTCCACACCCACGCTCTCGGCATGACGGGCCAGCTCCACGCTGTCGGCGGTATTGTTGCAGCCGACATGCGCAATGACGGTCAGCTTGCCCTTGGCTTCGCTCATCACGGCTTCCAGAACGGCCTTGCGCTCATTCACGTGCTGGTAGATGCACTCGCCGGAGGAACCGCCTACATACACGCCCTTGACGCCTTTGGCGATCAGATGGCGGGTAAGGGCCTTGACGCCCTCGGTAGAAATATTGCCCTCTGCGTCGTAGCAGGCGTAAAAGGCGGGGATGACACCCTGATATTTTTTGATATCTTTCATGTTCCAAACCCTTCTTTAAAAATAGTAATAAATACAGATGAAATGGTTTTGCATCAAGCTCGTACGCTTTCTGTTCCGGGCAGCGGCATCAGCGCCCTCTTGCGGTGCCCTGCATCCGCTTCGGCCCTTGGGCGGGCCTTGCGTCTTGCAGACCGCTGCGCCAAAAATCCCTCCCTGCATGCCCCTTTTTGTCGCTGCGCGACATCTTCCCCGGGGAAGTCTTTGCCCACAGGCGGCGGTCGGGATTTTAGCCCTTAACAGCACCCATAGCGATGCCCTTGGTAAAGTACTTCTGGAAAATCAGGAAGATGATGATGATGGGCACAGCTGCCAGTGCTGCACCTGCCATGATCAGGCCAAAGTCGGTGCTGTTTTCTGCCTGCAGCTTTGCAATGCCCAGCGAGATGGTCAGGTTGCTGGTGCTGGACAGCATGATCAACTGCATGAAGTAGTCGTTCCAGCTGTTGATGAAGGTGAAAATGGCCAGTGCGCCGATGCCCGGCTTGACCATGGGCAGCACGATGTCGATAAAGGTCTTTGCCTCACTGGCGCCGTCGATGCGGGCCGCTTCGATCATCTCCGTCGGTATTCCCTCACTGAACTGTTTCATCAGGAACACACCAAAGGGCCAGCCCACGATGGGGAAGATGACGGCCCAGATGGTGTTGTACAGGTTCAGGCTGCTCATTTCGCGCAGCAGGGGGAATCAGAATGACCTGCTTGGGCAGAGCCATTGCACACACGATGAGGGTGAACAGCAGCTTGCGGCCTACAAAGCGCTTTTTTGCCAGTGCATAGCCGGCCATGGCGGCGGTGATGCAGGTGAGGATCATGGACATGACGGCCATGAACACGGTGTTGATCATCCAGCGGATGGCAGCGGGAGCGGTGGGGCCTACCGAGAAGTAGATGGGCTCGCCGTTAGCGCTGAACTTGGAGCCAAAGGGCACTGCCAGCTGCCACAGAGGGGCGCTCTTGCCGGAAAACAGCTTCTGATAGTTGGTCAGCACCCACTGGCTGGGCCACCACTCCGGGGTGGTGGCGTTGATGGCGGCACCGGTCTTGAAGGAACCGGTGATGATCCAGTACAGCGGGAAGGCGAACAGCACCGCAACGATGCTGATGAGGATCAGCGTCAGGATCATGTAGGCGCTCATTCTCTTGAGCTTGCTGGGGTGACGCTTCAACGGTTTTTGCTTTTTTGCAGCGGCATTTGCACTCATTGTCCGGCACCTCCTTTTAATTATCCTGGTTGCCCAGCTTGAACTGAACAGCCGACAGAATGGCGATGATGACTGCCAGCACCACACCCATTGCGTTGCCGTAGCCGTAGCGGTACATCTTGAAGGCCGTATAATAGATGTAGTACATAATGGTATCGGTGCTGTGGTTGGGGCCGCCGGAAGTCAGCAGCTGGATCAGCGCAAAGCACTGGAAGGAGTTGATGGTGGTAATGACCAGAATGTACAGGGTGGTGGGCATGATGGCGGGCCACTTGATCTTCCAGAAACACTGGAAATCGGTGGCACCATCCACTTCTGCGGCTTCCACGATGGACTGGTCCACATTGCCCAGAGCGGAAACGTACAGCACGATGGGCTGGCCCACAGAGGTGGTGAGCAGGATCAGGATGATGCAGCCCAAAGCAAACCGCTCATCGCCCAGCCAGTTGATATTTTTATCGATCAGGCCCATATTTTTGCCCAGATAGTTGAAGATGCCGTAGTAGTTGTTGTACATCCACTTCCACACCACGGTAACAGCCACAGAGCCGGTGACAACGGGCAGGTAGAACACGCAGCGGAAAAGGCTGGTAGCCCACTCGGGCAGGTCTACGATGGCAGAGGAGACCCACAGCGAGAAGGCGCAGGTCACGGGCACGGACACCACCACAATGATGAAGGTGTTCTTTAAGGCCCCAGAAAGATGGGGTCTGTGAACAGTTCCTTATAGTTTGCAAGGCCCACAAAGATGTCGGCACGGTTCATGGTGGAATCGAAGAAGCTGGTCACCACGCACAGCACCATGGGGTAAATAACGAAGCCCAGAAAGAAGATCAGGCTGGGCAGCAGGAAGCAATAGGAAGCGAAGGTCTCGCGCCGTACCAGCGCACTGCTGCGCTTAGGCTCTTTGATCGCCGTTTTGCAGCCAAGAGAATCACCGTTCCTTTCGGTTATGATTTTTTTTTTACAAATAAAGCCCCTCCCTCGTCGGGATCTTCGAGGAAGGGGCGAAGCGTCAATAATTATCTGCCCCCGGCAGAGTGGATGGGCTTATGCCTGTGCGGCAGCGTTTGCGTTGTCCACAAAGGTCTTGACGGCAGTCTCGACATCCTCACCGGAGCCGACGCGCTGCAGCATGTTCCACCACTCGGTACGTGCGGTTGCCCAGCCCGGAGTGATCTGTTAGTAGTCGCCCAGATAAGCCATGAACTTGCTGTACTCGCTCATGATCTCGTTGTCGGCGTAGATATCGCCCACGCTGGTGCGGACCGGGAAGTAGGTGGAAGCCAGCACACTGTCCTTGACCTGATCGGGGTCGGCAGCGATGAAGTCGATGAAGGTCTTGGCTGCTTCGATCTTGGTCTCGTCGCCGTTATCAAAGATGCCGAAGCCCCAGATGCCGCCGCACAGCTTCGGGTCGCCGCTGTCGGTGGGGAAGGCCATGGGGAAGATCTCGTCGCCATCGTTGGTCAGACCGGCGGCGTTGTTGTCGCTGTTGGCCTGCTGTGCAATGTTCCAGCAGAATGCCATCTGCAGGGTGCCGTTGCGGAACAGGGTGATCTCGTCGCCGCCTGCGATGGAAGCGTCAAAGTTGATGCCCTTGGTGTCGTGCAGGGTCTGGATCGCCTTGATGTTCTCGGCGGAGTCGGCAGTGTACTTGGTGTGGGCTGCATCGGTAAAGGTGCCGCCGTACATGTTGTTGATGATGGCGCGGGTGCCCTGGTCGCCGCCCTGACCTGCGCAGTAGATGGCTGCAACGTTCTCGTAACCGCCGTTGTACAGGGCGTCAACGGTCTTCAGGAAGCCGTCAGTGCTCCAGGTATGCTTGTCGGTATCAATGTACTGGTCAGCGCCCACTTCCTTGACCTTGGTCATGTTCACGGCCATGCAGTGTGCGGTCATGCACAGGGGATACTCGTAGTAGTTGCCGGCAGTGTCCTTGCAGGCGGACTCAACGGACTCGTAGATGTCCTTCTTGGCATCGTCGGTCCACAGGTCGTTCAGCGGAGCCATAACGCCCTTTGCGCCCCAGTTTGCAACCAGACGCTCGGGACCTTCCATGATCAGATCGGGTGCGCTGCCGCCCTCGATGGCGGTGTTCACCTGATCGTCGCCGTTGGTGTAGTCCAGATACTCCACAGTGACCTTGATGTCAGGATACTTTGCGTTGAAGCTGGAAACCAGACCCTGAACGGTGTCGTCATTGCCCCAGCCGCCGATGGGGTATGTCCACAGCTTGATGCTGGTGGAAGAAGCAGCTGCGCTTGCAGCGGTAGAACCTGCGGTGGAAGCAGCAGTGCTGGTGCTTGCAGAAGAGCCGCCGCATGCGGCCAGAGCGCCGGCTGCGCCCAGAATGCCAGCGGCCTTCAGGAACGAACGGCGGGAAATGCAGTTTTTCATAGTAGTTTCTCCTTCGCATTCAAGATGCTTCACGTTGTTGGCGGCCTGCCGTGCCAGCGGCCGCTCTTGATGGCTCCATTATAGAAAAATATTTTCATTTTGTCCATTCATGGTTTTCATAAATTTTCAGAATAACAGTGTGCATTGTGCACAAAAGTGTGGGATATATGTTGAAATGCAAAGAAAATCTTGCTTTGCTCTTCTGAAATTATTACAAAATGGTACAAACCTACCAAAACGATAGTGAAAATGTTTTTCTAAACAAAATGTAAAATTGAAGATATTTTCACAGAATGGCCGGTTTTTCCGCCAAAACTGTGTGCTCTGCACAGAACTGCGGGCCAAAATGTGGGCAATGCGTCTCTTGCGAAGCGGGGGCGATTCTTTTATACTTTTTATAAAGGTGAATGAAACGGTCGGCAGCTGATCCGGGTCGGTGGACTGCTGCGCCGGAAAAGAGGAAAAAGAAAAATGGCAACGAATTTTTGGGAGCTGCTGCAGCAGCATCAGGGCGACCTGACAAAATCGGGCCGCACCGTGGCGGACTATCTTGTGCAGCACGCGGCAGAGGCACAGTATCTGTCCATCTCCTCGCTGGCAAAGGAGTGCTGTGTGGCAGAGGCAACGGTGTTCCGCTTCTGCCGGGCGCTGGGGTTTGAGGGCTATCATGAAATGCGCATTGCGCTGGCGCAGGCCAACGTCACCGGTGCACTGGTCAACCAGCATGTGCCGGAGCCGGATGCCGACACGGCAACTTTGTGCGAGCACGCCAGCGCCCTGCTGATGACTACTATCAACGGCACCCAAAACAATCTTTCGCCGGAGGCGGTGGACAAGGCTTCGGAGCTGATGCACAAGGCCCGGCAGGTGTACTGCCTTGGTCAGGGCGGCAGCATGTATATTGCAAATGATATCTGCGCCCGCTTTGCCTGCATCTCCACCAAGTTCCGCACGGCAGGCGACAGCCATATGCAGCTGATTACGGCCAGCCTGATGACCCCGGAGGATGTGGTGCTGTTCGTTTCCTATTCCGGCGCTACCCGCGATATGCTGGAAACGCTGCGCGCGGCCAAGGCGGCGGGCGCAAAGATCATTCTGCTCACCCATTATGAGGATTCGCCCGGCGCAAAGCTGGCGGATATCGTGCTGCTGTGTGGTGCGCAGGAAAGCCCGCTGGACTCCGGCAACATCCCGGTCAAGGTGGCGCTGCTGTATGTGGCTGAAGTGCTGGTGCTGCGCTACACCATGGACGACCCCGAAAATGCCAACGCCGCACAGGATCGCACCAGTGAAGCACTGGCGGTCAAAATGCTGTAAAATATTGCCCGCAAGGCCCCCGCAGATTCCGTGTTCTGTGGGGGCCTTGGCATATCCGGCAAAGGGTGCGCAAAATTTGTTTCTGATCTTTTTCAAAAAAAAAAAAAAAATAGACCTCATCTTTTCGATGAAGTCTATTTTTCTTTAGCCTCTTAACTTAACGGCATTGGGCGAATGCCTGATGGGCTTTTATGCCGGTGGTGGGGGTCTCCCGCGCACTGAGCAACAGCCCGCAGGGCTGATTGCTCCCCTGCTGTGCAGGGTCGTGCTGTTCGACCCGCTCACACGCCGCAGATAAAAAGAAAGCCCCCCAGACAAGCTGGAGGGCTTCCTTTTTATGCCGGTGGTGGGGGTCGAACCCACACGTGTTATTAGCACAAGGGATTTTGAGTTTTGGGGAGGGTTTTCCATTTGGTGTCATCTGGTCCCCACTGCGCAAAGGCAAAATTCACGTATCGACGAACAATAATTTGAAATATCCACGATTTTTCGTTACGTTTCCCCTCGGCTCCGATTTCTCGATTTGGAAGGCAAAAAAGGAAATTGGAGGGATGTTCAGGAGGGATGCAGAGCCTGTCATTCAGGACTGTGCACACAGGCTTTTTTCTTTTTTTGGAAAATATTTCAAACCCGTGCAATTCCGAGGGCGGCTCATTTGTATCCGGAATGAAGCGACAAAACCGGGTGCACACCCCGGCAGCGACACACAATAAGCGGAAACATTTATTTTGATATTGCAAACAAGCCAGACCGGCGGGTCTGGCTTGTTTGCTGTTCCACGGAGTGGGCGTGGAGGAAAAGTGCTCCTGCGTTTCCAGCAGCTCGCCGATGGTATCGCACGCCGGAGGTGGCACGGCTGGGGTCCAGCTGGTGGGCGATCTTGTTGGTGCGGTTATAGAAAGCATCGTCATCCACGCTCGTTGATGTGCACGCCCCACAGGATGATGCTGGGGTGATTGCGGTTCTGCAAGATCCATCTCTTGTAACATTGCACAGGCAGCGTCCTTCCATGCAGCATAACCTCAAAGCTGTGAGCCTTTTTATTTGACTCGTCCCTTTTCTGTTGTCACTCTGCCTGTATCTCTTCCACCAGCGGCAGATAGTCGGCACAGTATTTCCGGTATAGCGGCTGCACCAGCTGCCGGAAGTTCTGCATTTCTTCTTCGGGCAGCGGCAGTTCCTGGCACCCGCCAGCCAATGCCGCTTTTCGGGCAGCTGTTTCCTCCTGCGCCCAGAGCTGGCGCTCGTATTGCGCCGATGCCCGGGCGCACGCTTGCAGGATCTGCCGGTATTCCTCCGGCAGTGCATCCCATGTGCGGCCGGAAGCCAGCTGCACCTCCGGTACGCGGCTGTGCTCATCGGCCATGTAGTACCGCGCCACCTTGTAGTGCTCCATGGAATAGTAAGCCGGCCAGTTGTTTTCGGCGGCATCGATCTGCCCGGTCTCAAGCGCCGAGTAGACGTCGCTGTACGCCGTGGTCTCCGGCACTGCACCCAGCAGGCGGATCATGTCGATCACGATCTGCGAATCCTGCACGCGGATGGTCTTGCCCTGCAGATCGTTCAGGCTGCGCACCGGCTGACGGGCATAAAACGAGCGGGCACCCGCGTCGTACCAGCTCAGGCCTACCCGTCCCTGCGCGGTAAAGTCCTGCAAAAACTCAGCCCCGATGCTGCCGTCCAGCACGCGCCACATGTGGTCGGCATCCCGGTAGAGATACGGCAGCAGCAGCACGTTGAGCCGGGGCAGATCGTCCGTGACCACCGAGAGCGACACACGGGCAAAATCTACGCCGCCAATGGCAAGCTGTTCCCACACCTGCTGTTCCGAGCCGTACTCGCCGTTCGCCTTGACCTGAATGACCACCTTGCCCCGGTCTGCTGCTGCACAAGGTCCGCAAAATACTGCGCGCCCTGCGTAGTGGGGTACCCGGCGGGCTGGTTGTCGGCATAGGTCAGCACATAGTCCGGTGTGGTCTGCGGCTTTGCGGCACAGCCTGCCAGCTGCAAGGCTGCAAAGCCCAGCCCGGCTAAAAGTCCGTCTGCGCATGGTGCCCTCCCTCCCTTTGCAGATAGTATAGCGCACAAGGCTGCCTTTGTGCAAGAGACAGGAAAAAAGGCGGTGCCCGCCGCAAAGCAGGTACCGCCTTTTTTAGGAGAAGAAGGGAATGTCTCAGTTACATCAGGCCCATTGCCTGCGGCAGTGCGGTAGACACTGCCGGGATAAAGGTGACCAGCAGCAGGCCGCCGATGATGGCCACATAGTACATAAGCATGTACGGCATGACCTTGGAAAGCGAGGTGCGGCCCACCTTGATGCCCACGAACAGGGCGTTGCCCACAGGCGGGGTGATGTTGCCGATGCACAGGTTATACACGAGGATCAGACCGAACTGGATGGTGCTCATGCCAAAGCTCTGGCAGATGGGCAGGAACAGCGGGGTGAAGATGAGAATGGCCGGGGTCACATCCATAAAGGTGCCGGACACCAGCAGGATCACGTTCATGATGAGCAGGATGATGTACTTATTGCTGGTCAGGCTCAGCAGGGCTGCCGCAACCGCATCCGGGATCTGCAAAAAGGCCATGACCCAGCCCAGAATGTTGGAAACACCCACAAGAAACACCACCATGCCGGACATCTTGGCAGAGTCCACGAGGATCTTCCACAGGCTTTTCAGGTTGATGGAGCGGTAGCAGAAGGCAAGGATCAGCGCATAGACAACGGCAATGGCAGAGCCTTCGGTGGCAGAGAACACACCGCCGATGATGCCGCCGATGACCACGATGATCAGGGACAGGGAAGGCAGAGCGCGCAGGGTGCAGATGCCGAGATTTTTCCAGTCAAACTTGCCGGGGGTGCCTTTATAGCCCAGCTTGACCGCCAGCAGCACGCCCACCACGCAGCAGCACAGCGCCCAGATGATGCCGGGAATGTAACCGGCCATGAACAGCGCAGCCACAGAGGTGCCGCCGGATGCCAGAGAGTAGGTAATCAGGGCGTTGGACGGTGGGATCAGCAAACCGGAGCAGGAGGAAGCGGCATTGGTGGCAGCGGTCACGGCGGGGTCGTAGCCCTGCTCCTCGGCACCGTCGCGGATCATGGAGCCAACAGCAGCCGCCGCAGCGGAAGCAGAGCCGGAGATGGCGCCGAACAGAGCGTTGGTGCCGATGTTGGTCACCAGCAGTGCGCCGGGCATCTTGCCCAGAATGGCCATGACGAAATCCACCAGACGTTTAGCGATGCCGCCCTGATTCATGATGTTGCCGGCCAGAATAAAGAACGGGATGGCGGTCAGACTGAACTTGCTCATGCCCACAAAGGTGCGCTGGGCAGCGGTCAGCACGGCCACGTTCAGGTCAATGGAAGAAAGGATGGCAGTCAGGGAAGAGACTGCAATGGCGTACGAGATGGGCACGCCGAGGAACAGCAGCACCAGCAGCACTGCCAGAATTACGAGTAACGCTTGAATTGCCACAGCTTAGTCCTCCTTATTTTCCTTGTCGGCATCGGCAGCCATTTCGGCTTCCACCTTTGCAAAGTCTGCATCCTCCGGGGTATCCAGACAGATGGAGCCGTTGGCGATGCCGATAATGTTCAGCACGGAATACACCAGAATGATCACGCCGCAGATGGGCATGACCCAGTAGAACACGCCCACAGCTACGCCCAGCGAGGAGGTCTGCTGTCCCATAGCCAGCTGGGACACCTGAAAACCGCCGAACACCAGAATGGTCGCGGAGAAAACGAACGCAATGATCTCGGCAAAAATGTTGAAGGCCTTGCGCATGGTGGGGTTGAACCGGTCCACCAGCACGGGGATGTTCATGTGGCCGCGTTCGCCAGAGACGATGGTGGCACCCAGCATGGTGCTCCAGCCGAACAGATAGCCCACCAGTTCCTCCGACCATGTGGAGGGAGAGTTGAAGATGTAACGCACGATGACCTGATAGGTGGTCAGCACCACCATGACCGTCATGCTCAGACCTGCCAGCAGGTTGAGCACCTTGTTCAGGGTATTTCTCAGTTTTTCCATGATGCTCCTCCTCAGTCCGCAGTGTGGGCAGCGTTGTGCTGCTGGATCAGGTCATAAATGGGCTGCAGTTCCGGGTTTGCTGCCAGCACGGAATCGTGCAGGGGCCATAGCCTCCTGAAACGGTGCAGTGTCCGGGTAAATAAAGTTGACGTGCTGCTCGTTCTCGGCCTTATCTTTCGCCTCAGCCACAGCATCCTCCCAAGCATCCTGCTCGGTGCGCTTCACGATCTGGAAGCCCTCTTCAAAGATCGCGCGCTCCTCGTCGCTGAGCTCGTTCAGGAAGGCGTAGTTTGCAACCAGCAGATCCGGCACCATCTGGTGCATATCGTAGGAGTAATACTTGCAGATATCGCCGTGACCGTTATCGGTCAGAGCCAGCTCGTTGTTTTCGGCACCGTCCAGAATACCGGCCTGCAAGGCGGTGTACACATCGCCGAAGCCCATGGGCGTAGCGGTGCCGCCCAGCAGACGCATCATTTCCACGTTGGTGGGCGACTGCTGTACGCGGATCTTCAGACCCTTTAGGTCGGAGGGCTGGTTGATGGGGGTCTTGATGGTGTAGAAGTTGCGGGTGCCGGCATCCAGCCATGCCACCGTTTCCAGACCGGCCTTGGAAGTGGTCTTGAAAATGGGGTCCGTCACCTCGGGGTCGTCCATCGCCTCGTGGTAGGCTTCTACGCTGGAGAACAGGTAAGGCAGGTTGAAGATCTGGTATTTGGCACTGAAGGTCTCCATGATGGCAGTGGATGCCACCACAAAGTCGATGGCACCGGTCTGGGTCAGCTGCACCATTTCGGTCTGGGAGCCCAGCAGCTCGCTGGGGTACACCTCCACACGGTACTTATCGCCCAGCTTCTCGTTGATGTAGTTGGCAAAGGCTTCCAGTCCAAGATGATCCGGGTGGGTCTGGGACTGCACATGGCCGATGCGCACGATCTTGCGGTCGTCACCGGAGCCGGCACCGCAGCCGGTAAGCATCATGCTGCTGGTCAGTGCCGCCGCGCCCATCAGCGACAGAAACGTTCTTCTCTTCATGAATGGCATCCTCTCTTTTCACGTTTTTTCTATGATTATATTTTAACAACTCGTTCATTTTTGCGAAACCGGATTATTTTGTGAAACGCAGTACGATTTTGTCTTTGTTGTATCCAAGTACAATTTTTGTGTTTTTTGGACGAAAAAAACTGGCAAAAACAAAAAAGCACCCGTTCCTCTCCTGTTCACAGGCAGGAAAGAACGAGCGCTTCTTTGGATCCGATTTATCCTTGTGCCGCTTTTTCCGCTGCGGCTACGCGGTATTCCGAAGGGGTCTGGCCGGTCAGGCGCTTGAACACCCTTGTAAAATAGTTGGCGTCGCTGTAACCCACAGCAGCGCCGATATCCTTCAGGCTCAGGCGCGGGTCCAAAATCAGCTGGCGCGCCTTGTTCACCCGGTATTCGTTCAGGTAGGCCGAAAAGTTTACCTTAAAGCACTGCTTGAACAACTTGCAGAAGTAGGCGTCCGAGTAGCGCAGCGCAGCGGCGGCATCCTGCATGGAGATATCCTCCCTATAATGAGCGTCGATGAAGCGGCTGATCTCGGCACGGATGATGGCGGTGCGCATATCCTCGTCCTCTTCCCGGCGGACAGGCTGTTCAGGCGCAGGGGGCTGTGCCGGGCGGGCAGGCAGCGGCACCGACACCTGCCGGATGGCATCCTCCACCGCGAATACCAGTTCCTGCTCGTTGTAAGGCTTGAGCAGATAGTCCATCGCCCGCACAGAGATCGCCTGCCGTGCGTAGTCAAACTTATCAAAGCCGGTCAGGAACAGGATGGCGCAATTTTTGTCTGTTTCACGGATCTTGCGCGCCACCTCCAGCCCGGTGAGACCCGGCATTTCAACGTCCAGCACAGCCACCTGCGGCGCTTCGCGGGCAAAAATTTCCAGAGCCTCTCTGCCGTTTTGGCTTCATACAGGCTTATCAGATCTCCCAGATACTTCTGCAAGGTCCGGCACAGCACCTTGCGCTCGATCAATTCATCCTCTGCCACCAGCAATTTGCACTTCACGAGAGCGTCTCCTCCTTTTCTTCCGACTGCTGCGTTTGCGGTAGTTCAAACCGCACCACCGTGCCATGACCTGCGCGGCTGTACACCTGCATTTTACCGCCCGGATACAGCATCCCGATGCGGCGGGAAATATTGCCAAGGCCAATGCTGCGGCCGGTCTGTTCGCTCTGGACAATTTTTGCCTGCACGGCGTCCAGTTCCTCTGCGGTCATCCCATTGCCGTTGTCCGCGACCGTGAGCACCAGCACCTTGTCCTGCATCCATGCCCGCAGCAGGATGCGTCCACCTTCCTCGCGGGACTTGAGCCCGTGCGAGTAAGCGTTTTCCACCACCGGCTGCAGCATAAAGGACGGCACCAAAACCGCCGCAGACTGTACATGGATGCTTTTTCTACGGTAATGCGTCCGTCGAATCGCATCTGCTGCAAATAAATGTAATCCTCCAGCCCGTCCAGCTCCTCCTCCAGCGTGATCTGCTGACGCTTGGTGCGCAGGTTGTGCCGGAACAAACTGCCCAGATGCACGATCATCTGGTCGGTGGTGGCAGCATCCTCCAGCCGTGCCATGCAGGAGATCATGTTCAGGGTGTTGAACAGAAAATGCGGATTCACCTGACTTTTAAGCACCTCCAGCCGGGTGTGCTCCAGATCTTTTTCCAGTGCAAGGTTCCGCACCTCTTCCCGGTGCAAAGCCTGCTGGGTGGTCAGCTGCTGCGCCATGGCGTGCTTCATCTGGTTGAAGGTTCCCGTCAGCCGCCCCACCTCGTCGCTGCTTTTCACCGGTAGGTCCGGCCTGGAAAAATCGCCCTCGGCAATGCTGCGGGAAGCCTGCGCCAGCCGCAGCAGCGGACGCACCACCGCGCGGCTCAGCACCCGGATGAGCAGCAGCACCAGTACAGCCGCCGTCAGGAACAGCCCCAGATACAGCCACGGCAGATGCCGGATGTGAGCCGCCGTGCTGCTGTAAAGGGCGTTTTCCTGTTCCAGCGTGGCCTGTGTCAGACGTAGCGCATACTCGGCAAGGTAGTCCTGCAGTGCCATCACACGGTACATCTGTTCAATATAGGTATCTGCCGAGGGGAAAGCTGCAAAAGGCATCCCGCTCCTGCCGATAGCCCGCATACCCTTGCAAAAGATTCCATGTGCGGGCATAGCGCTCCTCGCCGATGCGGGCATAATCGAAGGGCAGGGCTGCAAGGCTCTGCTCGGAAGCGGTGCAGGCGGCGGTATAGGCCTGTTCGGTTTCAGAAGTAGGCTGGCGCACATAGCGAGCAAAGGCCTGTGTTTCGTCCTTGAGGGCGTTTTGCACCGTGTAGCAGACGGCGTTGTCGGCCAGCAGCATATCAAAGGAGCGTACCGTCCACTGACCTGCCATGGTAGCAATGCCAGTAGAAAGCATGGTGACCAGCAAAATCGCGGCAAGCCATGCCGTGACCTTGCGGCGCAGGGAGATACCGCCCTGTGCGGTTTTGTTCCCTGCCATACGCTTTCCCTCCTGTCCTTGCAGCATCCCGGCCTTTTTTATAAGTATAATAATCTCCCGGGGAAAGTGCAACTGCAAAAGCACCGGTTTCCGCAAAGAAATCGGTGCTTGTAGGCAATGTGTCAGGCTGTCAGCGGGTCAACAACTGAAAATGATTCCGCATCTTCCCAGAAAACACCAAAGTATAAGAAACTGAGCAGAAAAAGAAAAGCAGCCCAAAACCTTTCGATTTCGAGCTGCTTGCTATGCCGGTGGTGGGGGTCTCCCGCGCACTGAGCAACAGCCCGCAGGGCTGATTGCTCCCCTGCTGTGCAGGGTCGTGCTGTTCGACCCGCTCACGCCGCAGATAAAAAGGAAGCCCCCCAGACAAGCTGGAGGGCTTCCTTTTTATGCCGGTGGTGGGGGTCGAACCCACACGTGTTATTAGCACAAGGGATTTTGAGTCCCCCTCGTCTGCCATTCCGACACACCGGCTGATATACAATTCAAAAGAACGTTACTATTATAGCGGATTCTGCGCACAAAATCAAGACTGAGTTTCCGGCGGAAACACGTGGACTGTTCCCGGGCAGAGCGGGCAGCAGACGGCCGGAAAACTGCACTCCCCAATTTGCGTCGCTTTGTGCGGCACAGTACGGTGTCTGATGAGGAAATTTGACAAAAATAAAGAGCTTACGTTGATTTTACAGGATCAAAACGACACATTCCGCACCGCGGGCTGCAAGGGGTGAAGATTGACGTATTCTGGTAAAAAATAGTATAATGTTATTCGTGAAGGAATGCCGTGCGGCCCAAAACGCGCGGTTTTGCAGCGGGGGATATGCGATGATGAGCAAAAAAGACAGAACACGCCAGCAGATGGAAGAGGAAATGCGCCAGCTCCGCAAGGTGTTCATGACGGTGCGCCTGATGAAGGCGGACGAGGTGCAGGGCGGCAAAAAGGGCAGCGCGCCCTGCTATGCCCAGTGGCGGCGCAGCCGTCCGTGTGAAAACTGCGTGGCAAGGCAGGCGCTGGAAAAGAACACCCGGAAAACAAGGCTGGAATACTTTGGGCAGGAGCTGTACGAGATCACGGCCAGCTGTGTGCAGGTGGATGGCCAACTCTGTGTGCTGGAGCTGACCCGTAAGATCGACCGCAGCGTTCTGTTGGACCCGGAAAACGGTGAGCGGCTGCTCAACAGTATTACCGACGAGCGGGAAAAGCGCTACCGCGACCCGCTGACCGGTGCCTACAACCGCACCTATTACGATGAGAACTACCGCTACCGCAGCATTACCGCCGGTGTGGCGATGCTGGATATGGACGATCTGAAGTTCTCCAACGATGTTTACGGCTCCGGTGCAGGCAATAGCGTGCTGGAAACGGCGGTAAGCACCATCCGGCGCGGCCTTTCGGAAAAAGACCGCCTGATCCGCTACGACGGCGGCAGGCTGCTTTTGCTGCTGCCGGACATCCGGCAGGAACAGCTCAGCCCGCGTCTGGAACAGATCCGTCTGCAGCTGCAGGCGGCCAGCGTGCCGGGCTACTCCCGCATCCGCATGTCAGCCAGCATTGGAGGCGTGTGGATCGACGACGAAAATGTGGACGATGCGGTGCAGCACGCGGAACGACTGATGCACTATGCACGCATCCAGAAAAACACCGTGATCACCGAGCGTCAGCCGGAGCCGCACGCCCTGCAGCCCACCCACAGCCGCCAGAGTGTGCTCATCGTGGACGACTCGGCCATGAACCGGATGCTGCTCAGCCAGATGCTGAACAGCCAGTTCGACACTGCCGAAGCGGCTTCCGGCGAGGACTGCCTGCGCCTGCTGGAACAGAACCCCACCGGCATCTCCGTTGTGCTGCTGGATATCCACATGACCGGCATTGACGGCTTTACCGTGCTGGAAGCCATGAGCCAGCGCGGAATGCTGGAAGAGATCCCGGTCATCATGATCTCCAGCGAGGACAATGTGGACACGGTGCGCCGCGCTTTGATCTGGGTGCGTCCGATTATATCAGCCGCCCCTTTGATGCAAGGGTGGTGTATCAGCGCATTACCAACACCATCCGCATGTATGCAAAGCAGCGCCGCCTGAGCGCCATGGTGGCGGATCAGGTGTCGCAAAAGGAAAAGCGCAGCCAAATGATGATCGGCATTCTGAGCCGGGTGGTGGAGCGCCGCAACGGCGAGAGCCGCACCCATGTGCAGCACATCAGCACCCTGACCGGAATGCTGCTGGACCATCTGGTGCAAAAGACCGAGACTTACCCCCTGACGCAGGAGATGCGTCGTACCATCAGCATGGCCTCGGTGCTGCACGACATTGGCAAAATGGAGATCGGGGAGCAGGTCCTGAACAGCCCGGAGCCGCGCACGCCGGAGGATGAAGAAACCATGCGCCAGCATACCCTGCTGGGTGCACGGATGCTGGAAGAGTTGGATGCCTACCGCGACGAAGATTTTGTGCGGGTAGCCTATCAGATCTGTCGCTGGCACCACGAGCGGTACGACGGCAGCGGCTACCCGGACCAGCTGGTTGGCGAACAGATCCCCATTGCGGCACAGGTGGTCGGCCTTGCGGATGCCTACGAAACGCTGACTACTGGCAGCGGAAGCCAGCCGCCGGTACCTTGCGCGGCTGCAGTGCAGATGCTTTGCACCGGCGAGGCCGGGGCGTTCAATCCGGTGCTGCTGGACTGCCTGCGGGAGATCGAGAACGAGATCGACGATGCCATGCGTCGTCGGCCGGAGACCTTATAAATCAGACCGGAGAGCAGCCCGAACGGGAAAGGCCCTCCGGTTTCTTCTTTTTGTCCAGATGTGAAAAACGAAAGTCCAGTCCTTGCCCGCAGGCGCAGGCTGTGTTACACTGTAAAAAACACGGTCAGAAATCTGCAAAAAACAGGAGGAGATCACTTTTGAAACATCTGCATCGGTTTGTGCGTCGCGCGGCGGCGTTTGTGCTGGCAGCAGCGCTGTGCGTTTGCGTGCTGGCCCCGGCGGCTTCGGCAGCCACCACTATAGGCGGCGCGGACACGACCCTGATCCCTGCCGAGGAGGAAAACTGCCTTGCATGGCTCTTTGGCACCAGTGATACCATCACCATGCCTTACCTCAACATCAAGGGAAAAGGCCTTCAGCGCAATGTCACGCTGAACCTTGTGGACTGCCTTGTGGGCATTACCTACACGGAGCTTGGCTCCATTGGCAGCTATGTCAGCGCCAGTGCCGCCCAGCAGGCGTGGAAGGCGCAGGCCGTGGCCATCCATTCCTATCTGGAATACCACAAGCAGTACGGCTCCTCTTCCAATGCGCTCATCTACACTCCGGTGGATCAGATCCCATCCTCGGCACGGGAAGCCATCCGCAGGGCGGTGGAACCGGTGAAAAATGAGATCCTTACCTACAACGGCAGCGTCTGCGACGCCGTGTGGTCGGCCAGTGCGGGCTATAACACCCAGACCGGCGTGTACGGCACCTGCTCCAGCCGGGACGCATGGGGCACCGATGTGCCCTATCTGCAGAGCGTGGAGAGCCCCTACGAGGAGCAGTACCACAACAAGCTGCGCCGGGTCATCGGAAAAGACTATACCTATAAAGAATATAACGACAGCCGCACCGGCGAGCCCTATGTCAGCGCCGACACCACCCACAAGGATCTGGGCGGCTTTGTGCAGTACAACACCTTTGTTTCCAATGGCCGCAGCTACCGCTATATCGGCCAGTTCGTTTCCTCCCGCTACTGCTTTGACTTTGGCGCGGACGAAAGCGGCACTCCCCCTGCATGACCTATTACGGCTTTGGCCATGGCGTGGGCATGAGCCAGTGCGGTGCTGTGGGTTACGCACAGGAGCAGGGCATGGGCTACCGGGAGATCCTGAGCCACTACTACACGGGTGTGAGCATTTCCACTTCCAGCAGCTCCGGCGGTGGGTTCTTTGGCTGGCTACACAGCCTGTTCCACTGGTAAGCAGTGGAAAACTGCAAAGAAATGCACGCAAAACCTTCTCAAATCATGCCGGATTTGGTATACTATAAATCATGTAATTTTTTGAGAGATCATTTTAAGATAAAAAAGTTCCATAGGAGCGGAGATCGGAATGGATCAGGAAAAAGAAACCAAACCGAACGACAGGCCGAGCGCTGCCGTGCACTGGCGCAGCGCATCGTGCGGGAGCTGACCCCTGCCAGCATTCAGGTGCTGGGCGGCAGCGGCGCACTGGCCGAAGCATTGGAAAAGGCCGGCGCACAGCTGCTGCCGGAGAATGCAGAGCAGGGCACCGCTGCCCTGCTGGTGGTGGATGACCCGGAATGGGTGGATCTGCCCGCACTGCAGTGTGCACAGGTGCTGCTGGTATGCACCGATGCATCGGCCATGGCTGACTGTGCAAAGCAGCTGGCCGCACAGGGTCTGTTCCGGGATTTTGAGTGGAAGAACCGCGGCAAAGCCCAGCAGACCGCGCTGTTCTGCCGCAGCGCCGCTGTGCAGGATGCACAGCAGCTGCTGGCAGGCTACGAGATGACGCTGGACGATCTGCGAGAGCGGATGCAGCAGGCCGAACGCACCGGCGAAGAGCAGACGGCTCAGCTGGAGCGTCTGCGCAGCGATCTTTCGCTGAGCCGCAGCCATGAGCAGGATCTGGAAAAGACACTGAACAATGTGACCAGCTCTACTTTCTGGAAGATGAGCTGGCCGCTGCGCTACTTTGTCAGCAAGGGCCGTCAGCTGGCACACACCTTCCCGCCGTTCGTCTTTCTGGGCCAGCTGCGCCGGGTGGGCATTTCCGGCGTGCGTGCGCAGGCAAAGGCCAAAAAGGAATATGCGAAGCTGTTCCCGGGCAGGACCATGCGCGCCGACCGCTTTGCCAGCGCAGAGCTGCTGGTAAGGCAGGCGGCCGACCAGCCCGCCGCGCCGCGCATCAGCATCGTGGTGCCGCTGTACAATACGCCGCAGCAGTTTCTGGTGGAGCTGCTGGACTCGGTGCAGAACCAGACCTATCAGAACTGGGAGCTGTGCCTTGTGGATGCCGGTCAGGACGAGACGGTGGGCCAGACCGTAGCAGCCCGTGCTGCGGAAGACCCCCGCATCCGCTACCAGAAGCTGGAAAAGAACGAGGGCATTGCGGGCAACACCAATCAGGGCTTTGCGCTGGCAACGGGCGAGTTCATCGCCCTGCTGGACCACGATGATATCCTGCACCCCTGTGCTCTGTGGTACGTGGCACAGGCCATTGCCGAACAGGGCGCAGACTTTGTGTATACGGATGAAGTGACCTTTGAGGGCGACATCGACCATCTGACCGTTTACCATTTCAAGCCGGATTATATGCTGGATAATCTGCGCTCCAACAACTATATCTGCCACCTGAGCGTGTTCAGCGCAAAGCTGCTGGCCGCTGTGGGCGGCGATGAGCGTGCAGCCTACAACGGCAGTCAGGACTATGACCTCTACCTGCGCCTGACCGAAAAGGCGCACAAGATCGTGCATATCCCGCACCTGCTGTACTACTGGCGCTCCAGCCCCACCAGCGTGGCAAGCAACATTTCGGCCAAGACCTACTGTCTGGAAGCTGCGGTCAAGGCCCTGTATGCCCACTACGAGCGTGTGGGTGTGCCGGTGGATGAAGTTTCCATGATCCCGGGTACGCCGGGCTTCTATAAGACGGACTATACCATCACAAAGCCGGGCCGGGTCAGCATCCTGATCCCCAGCTGCGACCATTCTTCCGACCTGCGCACCTGCGTGGAGTCCATCTACCGCAGGAGCACCTATGAGGATCTTGAGATCATCGTCATCGAGAACAACAGCAGGGAGCCTGCCACCTTCCGCTGCTATGAAAAGCTGCAGAAGGAGCACAAGAACCTGAAGGTGATCACATGGCAGGGCACCGGCTTCAACTACAGCGCCCTGAACAACTTTGGCGCAAAGGAAGCCACCGGCGAATACCTGCTGCTGCTCAACAACGATACCGAGGTCATTTCTCCGCGCTGGATCGAAGAAATGCTCATGTACGCCCAGCAGGACCGTGTGGGCTGCGTGGGCGCAAAGCTGCTTTATCCGGACAACACCATCCAGCACGCGGGCATCGGCTTCGGCTTTTTGACCCTTGCGGCCCACATGCACAAGAACTTCCCGGTGGGCCACCCCGGCTATATGGGACGTCTGGTCTATGCACAGGATGTGTATGCGGTCACTGCCGCCTGCCTGATGGTGCGCAGGAGCGTCTACGAGCAGGTGAACGGTCTGGACGAGAGCTTTGCTGTGGCCTTCAACGACGTGGACTTCTGCGTGCGCGTGCGTGAAGCGGGCTATACCAACGTGTTCACCCCCTTTGCACAGCTGTACCACTACGAGAGCAAGAGCCGCGGTCTGGACGAGAACCCGGTCAAGCGCAAGCGCTTCATCTCGGAGGTGGAGCGCTTCCAGAAGCGGTGGGCAAAGCAGCTGGCCGCAGGCGACCCCTGCATGAACCCGAACTTTGACCTGATGAAAGAGGACTTCAGCTTTGACATCAAACCGCTGGAGTAAAACCCTCTCAGTCGCAGGCAGCTCTCCCGAAGGGCGAGCTTTATGAGGAATTTTTGATTGAAAAGAGGAACCCCGGTGGAGCTTTCTGCTTGTATCGTAGTTTATAACGGCGCGGATGAAGCGCTCAGGGCGGCACAGACCGTGCTGGACTGCACCCGCCGCCACCCGCTGACACTGTATCTGGTGGACAACGCCAGCCCGGACGGCAGCGGCCAGTGCCTTGCCAAGGCCGCGAAGGACGGCACCCTGCACATCCGCGAGGACCAGAAGGTGGAGGTGCTCTGCCGCACAGAGAACGGCGGCTTTGGCACCGGCCACAACACGGTGCTCAGCCTGCTGCAAAGCCGGGTGCACTTTATCCTGAACCCGGATATCCAGCTCACTGCGGATACGCTGAGTGACCTTGCGGACTGGATGGCACAGCACCCCGGCGTGGTGATGGCGCGGCCCGCACTCACCTTCCCGGACGGGCGGCCCCAGCGTCTGCCGCTGCGCCGGTGCAGTGTGCGGGCCATGGTGTACCGCCAGCTGCCCTGCCTGAAATTCTGGGCAAAGTACAACGAGCGCTATCTCATGGCGGACAAAGACCTGACCAGCCCCACCGAGATCGAGTTCTGCACCGGCAGCCTCGGCGGTGGATACTGCAGCCTCAAGGCCGTGGGCGGCTTTGATGAGGACTACTTCATGTATGTGGAGGACGCTGACCTGACCCAGAAGATGCGCACCCGGGGCAAGGCGTATCTGGTGCCCCAGTACACCGCCATCCATGCATGGCACCGCGCGGCGCACCGCAGCCTGAAGCCTTTTCTGTGGCAGCTGCACAGCCTGCTGCGCTATTTCTCCAAGTGGGGCTTTGCGTGGTAACTCCCCCCAGTCAATGCCTGCGGCATTGCCAGCCCCCTCGGAGAGGGGGCCTTTTGGGCGGAACAAATGCGAGATTGAAGGAGTTTCAGAACGGCTTTTCCGGAAAATTTTTCGGGAAAGCCGTTCTTTCTTGCTTTTTGTGTGATTTGATAGTAAAATAAAGTGAACTGTTATTCCCATTTTGCCATTTTGGGCAGGGGGAGCGGCTCCTGAATTTGTTTACAGCGGACGCAGCTCCGCTTTGAATCCATACGTCATCCGGGCGGTCTTCCGTCTGGGCGGCGTACAGCTGCACAACTTTTCAATCTATTTTAAAGGAGTGCACAAATATGAAAGGTATCATTCTTGCCGGCGGTGCCCCGGCTTTACCAGCTGACCATGGTCACCAGCAAGCAGCTGCTGCCGGTCTACGACAAGCCGATGATCTATTACCCCCTGTCCACGCTGATGCTGGCAGGCATTCAGGACATCCTGATCATCTCCACCCCGACCGATACGCCTCGCTTTGAGGCGCTGCTGGGTGATGGCAGCCAGTACGGCATCCATCTGCAGTATAAAGTTCAGCCCTCTCCGGACGGTCTGGCACAGGCCTTTATTCTGGGCGAAGAGTTCATTGGCGACGACTGCTGCGCCATGATCCTGGGCGATAACATCTTCTACGGCAACGGCTTCTCCAAGATCCTCAAGACCGCCGCTGCCAATGCGGAAAACAAAGGCCGCTGCACCGTGTTTGGCTACTATGTGCAGGACCCGGAACGCTTTGGCATCGTGGAGTTCGACAAGGACGGCAAGGTGCTCAGCGTGGAGGAAAAGCCTCAGCATCCCAAGTCCAACTACGCCATCACCGGCCTGTACTTCTATAACAAAGAGGTCGTGAAGATGGCAAAGCAGGTCAAGCCCTCTGCCCGCGGCGAGCTGGAGATCACCACCCTGAACGACATGTATCTGAAGAAGGACGAGCTGGATGTTCAGCTGCTGGGCCGCGGTTTTGCATGGCTGGACACCGGCACCATGGACAGTCTGGTGGAAGCAGCCGATTTTGTGCGCATGATCGAGAAGCGCCAGGGCATCAAGATCAGTGCGCCGGAAGAGATCGCCTTCAAGTACGGCTGGATCGACCGCGACACCCTGCTGGAAAGCGCTGAGCGCTACGGCAAGAGTCCTTACGGCCAGCACCTGAAGAACGTTGCAGACGGCAAGCTGCGCTATTAAGCAAAGAGGCATACCCATATGAAAATCATTGTTACCGGCTGCAAGGGTCAGC